>JAEEGH010007444.1_pt1 | contig 26340 bp, 17 predicted proteins | sample 9134181 | NCBI WGS metagenome assembly JAEEGH01 (sample SAMN16246544, study PRJNA631951) | gut metagenome | biome: gut microbiome; feature: rumen; material: DP-attached | host: Bos | place: Iran: Karaj | collected 2018-10 | reverse complement strand
GGAAATTTCGCTGATGGGCGGCCATCTGATTTCCTACATTCCGAAAAAAGACAGCGAGATGATTTTCGTAAGTCCCGCCACCCGTTATGAAAAGGGTGTTCCGATTCGTGGTGGTGCACCAATCTGCTGGCCGTGGTTCGGCAAACATCCAGACGGCGGCGACAAGCCGATGCATGGTTTTGCTCGTCAATTGATGTGGGAGTTCGGCGGCGTGAAGAGCGCTTGCGCAAATTGCACGGCCGTGACGCTTACGTTGAAGAGCTCCGATGCGACGAAAGCCTTCTGGCCGTATGACTTCGAACTGGAACTGGAAGTGGTTGTCGCCGACAAATTGACGATGACGTTGAAGACGACGAATACGGATAGCCGCGCGTTCACGATTTCGCAGGCCATCCATACGTATTTCCTGATTAGCGACATCAGCGCCATTACGATTTTGGGCTTCGAAGATAAAGACTATTTCAATAAAGTCGGTGGCGCGAATGACTTGCGTCATAACGATGGCATGATTAAAGTTACGGGCGAAATCGATGGCGTCTATAAGCATGCTCCCGGCCCGTTCCAGATTCTCGATCCGAAAGCGGCTCGCACCATCCATGTGGCGACGGCCGGCAGTGATTCCGCCGTCTGCTGGAATCCGTGGATTGAGAAGTCGAAGACGCTTTCCGACTACACGCCAGATGCTTACAAGACAATGATTTGCGTGGAGACCTGCAATGCGTTGGAAGACGCCCGCACGATTCAGCCTGGCGAAAGCCATGCGATGACGGCAATCTATAGTATTGAAAAATAATTTCGGGAGGGTCACGCTCCTGCGTGACCGTAACTAATCAACAGCAAAAACGGAGGAAACAACATGCATAGTTCCATTTCACAGCTTGTCTTGTCCAATCTCTCCATACAGGATTTCTTCAGCCAAGTGAAAGAGGCTGGTTATGAAGCAGTTGAGTTGAGCATTCAGCCGAAAAGTCCGTCGTTCAACTACAACACGACGGATGCGGATCTGAAGACGTTCAAGGCGCTGTCCGACGAAAAAGGCCTGCCGATCGAATCCATTACCATCGGTAATTCGAAAGGCAATCTCGTTCTAGCTCCCGCCGATGCGAAAGAATGCATCGAGGAGACGACATGGGCGTTGGAATGCGCGGCGAAGCTTGGCGCAACGGCGGCGTTGCATACGCTGGGCCGTTTCACGCCTGAACTGTACTATGAAGACGCTTACAAAAACGCCGTCGCGAATTTGAAGACGTTGGCGCCGATTTGCGAAAAGCTGAACGTTGCGCTGGCTGTCGAATTCGTGTGGAGCGGTTTCCTGTTCAGTCCGTTGGAAATGCGCAATTTCCTGAACGAAGTTGGCAGCAGCCATGTTGGTTTCTATTTTGATCCGGGCAACATGGCGGTCTTCCAATATCCGCAGCACTGGGTGCGGGCGTTGGGCAAACTCGTGAAGCGCGTCCACATGAAAGACTGGAAGGGCGGTCCGTTGAACGGCCAGTGGACACGGCTTGGCGAAGGCGCGTGCGACTTCAAAGCTATCATGTGCGAACTGAAAAAGGCTGGCTACGACGGTCCGCTGGTTTCGGAAGTCTCGCCGAGCCTCGCGTCGCTGAAAGACACCGCTGATGATATCAAGTCCATCATCGCTCGTTTTGCGTAAACCAGCTGCTTCGCAGAGCTAAAAGCTTAAAGCTTAAAGCAGAGCCATCAGCCCTCTCCGCCGCTTTGCGGCACCTCCCCCAGAGGGGGAGGCATGAATGAGCCATAAGCACCGTCGCAGGACGGTAAAGGATAGTCGTATGAAGATACTGCCGCTTCTAGTTGGAATGTCCGCGATCCTGTCTGCTCAAGCCATGCTCGAAACATATAAGCTGGATGCACTTACGTCCGCTCATCCGGAACGTTGGAGGACGCCTGTCACGTATGGCGAAGATCCCGAGAAGGGGCCGGTCGTCATCATGCGTTTTGCTCCGAACAGCGTTCCGGGCGGTGTTGATTTGTTGCTTGAAGACTGGGCGCCTAAGTTCGACGAATGGGACGAATTGCGTTTCGACTACAAGCTGTCCAATCCGAAAGACTGGTTTGGCGTGAAAGTTTGCGACAAGCCGTTGGCAGAAGGCTGGCAGGCGACATGGCAGTTGAGCGTCCCGCAGAATGCGGACAAAGAATGGCAGAAGGGCAGTGTGGAGCTTCACAAGCCGATGTGGCGGTGGGGCGCCAAGCCGTCGGACGCGCGTTTTGTGACGTTCCGCATCAGCCATGAAGACAAGAAGGATCCGTTGATTCTGCAAATTGCAAACGTGACACTTGTGAAGAAAATGCTTCGTTGCGAACTGGTAGATGAAGAGAATCCCGTGAAATGGAGCGGGAAGCGTGAAGGGAGTTTTGCCGTCAAGCTGATCAACCGTCAGGCGGAAGCGGTGAAATTGTCGCTGAAGTCGAGCGGGACGGATGGCGTCTTGTTCGAGCCTGCGGAACAGCAGATTAATATTCCCGCCAATGGTAACGTGACGGAGACGATCCATTTCAAATTGGCGGATTCCGTTCCTGAAATCAGCGAGATTTCGACGGTCACGACTATCTTCCAACCAGAGCAGCCGGATGTGGAACTCGCTCGTGTCCAAACAGTTGGCTATGTTCCCATGACGCCGATGGAATCGCCTTGCCTGTTGATTACGAAAGCGATGATTCCCGAAGTGTTGCGGCGTATCCGTGAAACGGACGCGGCGAAGGAATGGTGGGAAGGTATGTTGAAGACCGCCAACGAATGGCTGGAAAAGACGCCTGAATTCCCGCCGCGCGGTGGCCAGTGGTGGCATTGGTACACGTGCGAAAAATGCGGCGTGTCATTGAAGACGGAAGGGCCGACAAAGCACGTCTGCCCCGTCTGCAAGAAGGTTTATTCTGGCTGGCCGTATGACGATGTCGTATTGGATCGCGATCACCACAATCTGGCCTACGCCGTGCGTAATCTGGGTCTCGTCTATCAACTGACGAAGGATGCGCGGTATGCGGCGAAGGCGCGTGAGATTCTCATGGGCTATGCGGAACGCTATCTAAACTATCCGTTGCATGACATCCATGGCAAACCGTCGGGCGGCGGCGGCCATGTGACGCCGCAGACGTTGGACGAATCGACGTGGAGCATTCCGCTCATACAGGGCTTCGACTGCGTGAAAGAGCAGCTGTCCGTCGAAGACATCACATTCATTTCGGAAAAGATGCTGCTGCCATGCGCATACCATATTAAAAAGCATCAGTGGGGCATCCACAACATCTGCTGCTGGCACAATTCCGCCTATGGTCTTGCCGGGTTGACGTTGGGGAAGAGCGACTTGGTGTATGGCGCGATTTTCGGTCCGAAGGGCTTCCTCGCACAGGTTGAGAAAGGCGTCACGGATGACGGACCATGGTATGAACGTGCATGGGGCTACCATTTTTACACGATGAGCGCGATGCGGCCGCTTGAAGAGGCGATTCAGAACACGAAGATCATCGAACTGCCGAAGCGCTACAAACTGATGTACGATGCGCCGTTGAAATTCTTGACGCCGACCTATCAGCTGCCCGCGTTCCATGATTCAGCACGCGTCGGTTTCAGTTTCGCAAGTTTTTCCGGCTGGTATGAAGGGGCATATACCGCATGGCGGGATCCCATCCATGGTGAAATCGTGAAGTCTGGTAAACGCAATTCGTTGGAAGCCACGCTGTTCGGCGTAGCGGATATCCAGACGAGCGGTTCGACGTTCAAGTCGGAAGACTATCATGACGCAGGCGTTGTTGTCTTGCGTACACAGTCACCGAAACTTAACGCTGCGTTGATTCCGTCGAATTTCATCGCGTTGGACTATGGCGAACATGGCGGCGGCCATGGTCATCCGGACAAGTTGAATTATGTGCTATATGCTCATAATCAATTGATTGCGGAAGATCCTGGCTGTATCGCCTATGGTAATCCCGCGCATGGCGGATGGTATCGGCAGACGGTGAGCCACAACACGTTGATTGTCGACGGCAAGAGCCAGGCGCCCGCGACGGGCCACTGTCTCGCTTTCGCGTCGATGCCCGACGCGGCGTTGTGCGTCGCCGAGGCGGGACCAATCTACAAAGGCGTGAAAGCGTATCGCGCCGTTGCGATGATCGGCGACTATGTCTTCGACATGTTGTGGGCGGATTCAGACGCGGAGCATCAATATGAATATGCGTTCCATGCACGCGGAACGCTGGCCGCCGCGCAGGAAGGCGCGGCGACCGATGAGCCGCAAGGCGACGGATACAAGTGGGCAAAGGAATGGAAGCTGTTAAAAACGGCTGCCGTTCAAGACTTTGTGTGGACGCAGGATAAAGTGAAACTGGCGTTGTCGTTGAAACAACAGCCAGAAGGCGAAACGCGCACAGCCATCGGCATGGGCAATCCGGCAACGGTGAAACCGCCGTTCGTGCTGTCACGAATCAACGGCAAGTCGGCGTTGTTTGGTGGCGCGTTCCAAATCGGTCAGCCGACCGATGATCTGAAGCCTGCGGATGTGACGTTGACGCGCAACGGCGCTGTCGTCGAGTTGAAGGCTGTGTTTGCGGATGGCCAGACGTATGTCTTTGCCGTCGATACGGATGCGGCAAACGGCAAGGCGCGGTTGATGCGCGGAAAAGAAGGAAAACTGGAAGCGGTGCTGCTTTCAGAATAAGGATTGGATTTATGGTTTACAGTCGGAAAATGTTGCAGAACGACGAACGTCGTGAGCAAATCGCAAAAGAGTTGGAAGGCGTCACGTGGCAGATGAAGATTCGATCTGTCGCGGATACGTATGTGTTTTTCGAACATCCGGATTTTAAAGACCATGTGTTCTGCTCCGCCAGTATCATTCCGTCGCGTCCGCTGACGGTCGGCGAAATGATGAACGTGGAGGTCGAGCTTGCGTACGACCATGCGCGAGCCAGCTGGGGATATGTTGCAAAATCCGCGATGCGGCCGCAGGACAATCTGAATATCTATCGCTACAAGACTGATTTCGAGAATCTTGCGAGTGTTGTCCGCCGTCTTGTTTCAAAAGCGAAAACGATGACCAATGAGGCGGATTGGAAGAAGAAATTGCCCGCCGGATGGGATTGGACGTTGGAGTTCACGCAGGATCATGAGGAGGAATTGAACTGGGTCAGCAACATGATGGAGCAGTGCGGGGCGCTCGTTCGCCTGCATGGCGCGCCAAAAATGCGCACCGTCGATGGGATTTTCGAAGTGCTCGACCGCTATCCGCGCGAACTACAAGCGCTGACATACCATTTCAAAAAGGCTCTTGGCAAGGCCGACCCGCCGGTCGGCCATCATGCGCCGCGACAGTAACTGTCCTTCGGACAGTGCTAATGGCTAATGGCTGATGGCTTATGGCCAATGGCTAAGGAGAAAGAGACTAAAGCGACATAAGCGACAGATAGAAAAAGGCTTATGCCTTAGCTTTTAGCTCCGCGAAGCGGCTGATTAATCAAAATCAGGCTTCTGGATTTCTTCGTGTTCCCCCGCAGGGAAGTCGCCAATCAAGTTGGCGATTAGGGCCATGGCGTCCTGATAGTCATAGATGGCGGAAACCGCCTTGGCTTTTGCGTCCGAGAGGGCAACCTGCGCATCCGTCCGCTCCAAGGAGGAGGCTTTGCCGACATTGTACTGTTCGTTGACGATGTCGAAATATTCCTGCGCTTGGCTTTCCGTCAATTGCGCGACTTGCAATTGCTTTTGCGCGAGCTCCGCGTTCAGAATCGCCGTGCTGAGTTTCTTGTACAGCTCCTGTTCATAGGCGACGATTGATGCGCGAGAGTTCTTTAGCTGCAGTACCGCCAATTTGATGGCGTTTTCCTTTTTGCCGCCCGTGAACAACGTTCCGGAAAGGGCGGCGGCGCCAGAGGCGTTCCAAAGCAACGGCAACGACGGATCATGGCCGGACAGGAGGACGCCGAGGTTGAGGTTGAGCGACGGATAGAGGTCTTTGATGGATTTTTCAACGTTGAGGATAGCGGCCTTTTCTGCCGTGAGAAGGGCCGCTAGGCCAGGCTCGGAAAGACGAGCAAGATTCATAAGTTTCTCAAGATCAAGCTCGTATTCATGAAGCTTGACGGTGGAGATGGAGAACGACGTGCTTTCCGCAAGACCGATGGCGCTGACGAGATTCGTCCAGCCGATGGATACGTTGTTTGCCGTGCTGTTGGCTTTCAGAACGGCGTTGTTGTAGTCAACTTTCGCCTTCGTCAAATCAAACGGCGTGCCTGAACCGACATCGTTCTTGATTTGGACGTGATCCAAATGCTCTTTATACTGTTCAACGGTTTCTTTCGCGACTTTGTCCAATTCAACGGCGCGGAGCAGGGCGAAATAAGCAGTGCGCACGGCGAAAATGACGCTGTTTTCGACGCTGCGGAGGTTCTGGATGGCTTCCTTGTATTCTTCCAACGACTGCTTGACGGCGGCATTCGTCTTGCCGAAATCAAAAATCAGCAGATCGAGATTGAGCGCGCCATTCCATGTGCCGACGGTGTCGTAGTCATAATTATGTTTGTTGGTATTATGCGTGGTGCGGGAATGGCCGACGCTTCCGGAGATCATGGGCAGGAAATCCGCCTTTTTGATTTTGATGGCGAGATAAGCCATGTTCACGCCATTGACGGCTTTGCGGATGGCGGGGTTGGCCTGCAGGGCGATTTGTTCCAGTAATGCGAGATCGGCGGCCTTATCCGATGTCAGGCCAAGTTCGGCGGCGGTCGGCGTGCGTTCGCCGAAGGGGCTATCTTCTCCTCTCTGGACTTTTCTGGCCTCGCGCACGGTTGCGCAGCCCGTCAGTACGACGATCGGCAGGATGATGAAGAACCGTTTGAAATTCATGGTCAACTCGCTTTATGGTATCAATATTTTGAAGATGGAATTATTAGAGTGCCTAATTAAAAAATCAGACACCATAAATATAATTTTGTTGCGTGAAAAAACAACTATTTGATTTCCTGAGACTGATTTTTTTTGAGTGGTAGCGGCTGGGAGAGGAGGTGGTGTTCGATTCCGGAACATAGAGGGATTGTTTCAGAAAGTCCATCAACTGACGGACGAGGACGATTTTCCCGACGCGCCGCAGCCCCGTGATGGATTTGATTATCGGCTTGCCGAGGAACGGCCTGATTCTCTCAGTGTATTCTTGACGGTTGACCATGATTCACCTCAAATTTCAATTATAATTGAATAATGTAGTTGAGAATTATTGAGATTCAAATATGATTGAAATGAATGAGGAAGAATTTACCCAATGTCGTCCTTTGTGGTCAATTTTCTTCTGAAAAATATATTGCTTGGCAGAGGTGTTGCTTCATTCATCTGTTTGTTGTTGTTTGGTTTGCAAAGGACTTTTTCCTGTTATAATATCTTTAATTTGTTGAACTTGTGGCTTAAAATATAAAAGCAATAATGGTGCAAAAAATATTATTAACATTATAACAATCCATATTTTAACTTCGATATTCACTCTTATTTTTTTGAGCAAATAAATAACGAAGATTAAGATGGTGGCAATTAAAAATAGTCTCCATATGTATGGTTTGGAGTCATAATTAATGGATGTTTCATTATCATCTTCAGATGATGTTTTATCTTTTTGTTGGTCTTTTCCTGGGACTGATTTTAGTTTGGTTTTCAATTTCCCAAGAGAAGCCACGACTTTGGATTTGGAAAACATGGTTTCTTTTTCCACATTGTTGGAGGCGTTTGATTCACTGGCTTTTACCGATTCTTTTGCGTCATATTCGTATTGTGATGAATTCTCGTCAATTGTACTGATTTGATTCTGGACTGTATTTGTGTCGCTCATGTCATGCGCTTCACAATCATTTTCGCTGAGTATGGCTTCGACCCAGTGGCTTAGGAAAAAGCGTGTATCCTGCATTTTGTCCATAGTGTTCGACTGATTGGCGGCGATTGTCCGCACTTCAACTTTGAAAATGCGGTCATGTATCCATATAACGGCGTGCGAAGAGATGGAATAGACAATTTTCAAATCTTCCAAAGTGAGACCGACCAGAGTGAATTGAAAAGAATGGTCGTCTGTTTCATGGAGGGGGAAAAATTGGAATCTTTTGTCAAAATCCTTATCATGATTTCCAGGCATTTGTTTAATGAAATCGGTTTTTGCGCTTCCGTCTTTAAGAGCTTTGTCATATTTTTCTTGGTTACTCTTGAATGTGTTATATGACACGGCATTGTCATCCAATTTCATCACAGCCACATAATCGGTTTTTCTTTTAGGATTATAATAATATGCGAGAATATCGTCGAACGGGAAACGATCCTTCACCTGTTCACGTAGTTCATTTGAGATTTTTGTGTTTTTTAAGCCATCCTTCCAGCCATCTGGCATTGGAATGGACACTTTCCGCATGTGGCCTTTGGAAAGCGTGACACCATTCGAACTGTCAAACGTTGTGTCCGATAAATCGGCGAAGACGGTTGAGACGATGATGAATGTCAATATAGTCAAGATGGGAAGTTTTGAAATGCAATTCATTTTGTGGCTTTTGGTTTAAAGAAATAAGTTTGAATGTCTGGATTATATTAATTTATACTCTTAAATTGTCTTCAAAATATAGTGGAAACTTTTATGTTAGATGGATATAATTCATTTTTGAAGTGAAGAATATATGTTCGTAAAAATGGTTTTCAATCAAATTCTAAATCTTTAGTGTGTTGTTTGTATGTTAAATATGTTAAAAACTCGTATACTTTTATTTTCTGTTTTTTAATGCAAAATATTGTTTTCTGAAGTATTCCAAATCACTTTTAAAATTAGTATTATTTTCATAGCTATTTACAAGTTGTTCCATGATGTTGATAGCAGATTCTATCAAAGGCAGTCCGACTTCATTCCCACCAGTTGTGAATATACAGAACGTTAGACCCAAATTGAAGCAACAACTTGAATAAGAGTTGAGAGAATTGGGATCCAATTGTTCTTTGATTTCTTCAAATATGCTTTTACTCTTTTCAAAAAGACCTAAGGCACGTGATATGGAATCTTGGGAAAGATTTTGGTTTATAATGACTAAGGCATGACGATAAAGAAGTAGTGCAAAGTTTTCCTTGTTTTGACTGATTCCTTCAGTCTCAAGTTCATATCTTATGCGTGATGCCTCTTCATAATACTTTTCTGTTTCTTCTTTTAACCCTTTTGACCAAGAGTCTTGTCCTAAAGCAAAAAGAATGCCAGCATACCAGTCGGCTTCAAAGTAAATATCTATAAAATGAGTATCTCTAAGGGCATTAATCAGTAGAGCACAATGCTTCATACACTCATCGTGTTTACCTTCTTTTTCGAGCTGAACCGTTTCATCTATCATCCTTTTATAGTACTTAACCAAGTTCAGTGTATTAGGATTAGATAAATAACCTAATCCTTTTTCTTGTATTACCTTAAGTGACTGATGAATCCTTCTCATTAATTTACTTAATTGCTCGTCTCTTCCTTTGAAGTTATAACAAAGCATGTATATATCATATAACTGCATCTTAGCTTCATAATTTTTTCGGTGTTCAATTATCCATAAATTCATTTCTGAATCATTCGACATTTTATCCCAGAGAATTACTTGATTAAGTTTTGCACTAGCTAATTCTGTTAAGTTTTCAAGATTCTGTTCATTATTATATTTCTTTTCTGCATAATCTGCAATTTGGTCAATAGATTTCCATGCTTTCCCAATATCATTTTTCTCCAAGTAAGCTAATGAATTCAGCTTAAAGGCCTCATGCCTAATATCTAGAATCTTTTTATTGTCAATCTGCATATTATTATCACAATAATCAATGATATTTTGAGAAACTTCCAAAGATTTGTCAAGTTCTCCATTTTTTAACATATTTTGAGAATACATGTATTCAATATGTAAAAAAGAAAAAATGTCATCTTTGACAAGAGTATAATCAAGACATTTTTTTGCATTTCCGTGAATCATGTTTATAGTACTTTTAAATAAATAGTTTTCCAGTTTTTGTAACATGGTTTGCATAACAACTATATATTCAGATATGTATTCATATAATTTGAGTTCAACTACATAATATGTAAGGCTTCGAAATAGGCCATAAATCATCCATATCATTGCAGCTCCATTATCAGGTGATTGGAAGGTCTTAATATGATTCTTGCATACTTGAATCCATTGAGAACGCAATTCTGCATTCTTAGTGGTTTGACTCTTGACCTCTTTCAAAATATAATCTTCCAATGACTCTGCAAACCAACGTTCTTCTAATGGCAATGTTTTGAGCATTGGGGTTGCCTCGGCAAATGACAAGTACGCGGATATGCAATATTCAAGACATTTTTTCTCATCAGTGTATTGTGGAGCTAAAGGGATTATTGCTCGAGTTATGTCCAAAATATCATGCAATACCTGTTCGTTATGGTGGTCTTTTGCAAAAATCATAATATAATGATAGGCATTGTCAAGAGATGTAAATTTCTCATTCCCATTTTGTATATTTGATAGTCTTCCATAACAAAGGGCAATATCCCTATTACATTCGTTGTAGCTGGCAGTCTCACATTCTATTGTTTCTTGTGAGATATTAAGTTTTCCAACTAAATTATCTTTTGGCATTTTTAATATTTTTTTCAATATATTAATTCCTTCTCTTAAAAGACTATTTTTTACATCCACGTTCTCTTCCCTGTCAGATTGTTTAATCAACTCTATTGCTTTCCCTCTTAAATGGTGAGGCATTTGTATGGCAACAGTTGATATATCTTGCCCTTCATTTATCTTGTTAATATCTTTAGGCAGAATATAATACATAACTTTACCAAGTTTGATTATGATTTCTTTGGCTTTGTCTGCATAATATGACGTCTTTGTTTCGTCTTGGTACTCTTGGGGCAAATTGGAATATAGACTCATCAAAGATGCCATCTCTTCTACAAATGAAAAACCATACTGGTTCGCTAATATATCTTGAAGTGAAGTAATTGGATACTTATGTTCTACATCATCATCTAAATATTTTATTTGAGGAGGATTGATTTTAAACTGTTTATTTGATAGTTCAAGACAAATATTAAAATTTTCAACAAAACCATTATAGTCATACTGTTTTATATTATTTAAAGCAAATGTATAGTGTTGTCGAAATTTGAGTGTCAGATAATCACTTTTATCCTCAAGATTTTGAGTTGTATCAAACTTTGCATTAACCTGACTAGCCAAGCATTCTTGGCCACTATGTGTTATATCAACCGATTGTTGGATGACTATTCTCTGATGGCAATGTGGGCATGGCGCCTGTTTCCCGATCCATTCAGGCTTCGCTTGATAGGTGCCGTTGCAAAGTGGGCATTTTGCTTTGAACATAATTTATCCTCTATATTGGCATGATAATGGAGACTGTTGATTACTGCTCAAACTCCCTCTTGAATGGAATAAGATTTCCTTCAGGATTATAACTCCATCCAGAATTTTTATCTCCAATGATGGCAAATACGATTTTTCGATACTTGTTTTTGAATTCGTCTTCTTCTAGAACTTCATGGAAAAGACGTGCAATATGCGATGGCGGATTGCGGAAGGCTCCGCATCCCCATGCTCCAAGAACCAAGGCATCATGTCCTTTGTGCAAACCAATGCGGAAGATGGTGCGTATCTTGTTTTTGATTACAGGGATCAGTTTGGGAATAATGTCGCCATTCTTGTCCTTTTTCGGTCTGTTCAAGGCCGCAACGGCAATAAAAGAAAGGGTGAAATAATTATCCAGAAGAGGATATCTGTCTTTTTCCAGCCCTCTGAAGACACAGGCATTAGGTGTATAGACTCCGCCGAAATTCTGGTCAAGAGGATATTGGTCCTTTGATTTCTCAAGGCCATATTTAGCCGCATATGAAGTAAACTGGTACATGGAAAGAAACAAATTGGTTCGCCGGAAAATATTTTCCTCTTGTGCCCCGACACCGTACATGACACCACCACCTGGGTTCCTATCGCTGGCCATGTTTAGCACGGCTGGATTGAGTCCATCATCCTTCAGACGTTTTGCAGCCAGAATGCAATCGTCATTGACGACTTCAAATTCTGTGTTTTGTTTCATCGAAATATTATCACATGGCGGCAATTCTTCCGAGTAGAAATAACTTCCTTTCTTCATGGTTTCCTGATTAGGAAGTTCAATGTAATCATGCTGTTTAGAATAATATCCACCTTTTCTACAAATGGCAATTGTTTCTTTGAATGTTTTTCGACGAAGATGAAATTTCAGGTAGAAATTCATTTCCAAAGAAAGTTGCTTGATGAAATCTCTAAAGATCCATGTGATATTCATTATTTTATCTCATTTGATATGATTAATTTATATTATTGTCATAAGAGGTGTTTGAAAATTCACGTTGGAACGGAATCAGATTGCCTTCCCGATTATGTTCCTTTCTTGAATTATGATCTTCGAGAATGGCGAACACGATTTTTCGATACATGTTCTTGAACTCATTTTCTTCTAAAACTTCGTGGAAAAGACGAGCGATATGTGATGGCGGATTTCGGAAAGCACCGCATCCCCATGCACCAAGTACCAACGAATCATGCTCTTTTCGCAAACCGATGCGGAAGATAGTACGCATCTTATTCTTGATTCCCTTGATAAGCGATGGAACAATGTTGCCATTGTAATCCAAATTCGGCCTGTTCATGGCAGGAACGGCGATAAATGAAAGTTGGAAGATTTCATCCAAAAGAGGATAGCCGTCCTTTTCCAGTCCTCTGAAGACACATGCATCCGGTGTATAGATTCCGCCAAAATTACGGTCCAATGGATATTGATATCTTGATCTGACAAGGCCATATTCAGCTGCGTATGGGGCAAACTGATACATGGAAAGGAATAGATTGGTCCGTCTGAAAAGATTCTCTTCCTGCGCTCCCGCGCCATTCAAGACGCCACCGCCTGGGTTCTGACGGCTGGCCATATTTAAGACGGCAGGATTGAAACCGTCATTCTTCAACCGTATTGCCGCCAAGATGCTATCTTCATTGATGACTTCAATTACCGTGTTTTGTTTTAAGGGGGCACTATTGCATGGTGGTAATTCGACAGAATAGAAGCGTGTCCCTCGTTTCATAGATTCTGGATCAGGAAGTTTAATGTTCACATTATGTTCTGAATAATAGTTGCCTTTTCTGGCAATGGAAATTGTCTCTTGGAATACTTTGCTGCGCATGTCATGCAACATGTAGTATCGGTTCTCATTACCAGTCTGAGAAATGGCGTCTTCAAATATCTTTTTCCAATTCATTGTCTTACTTCCTTGGAGGGGAATGTGATAGTTGTTATTCCAAAATCTTTAAATGGCCTATGAACATGCTGGCTATCCTCATATTGAATTGATGAGTAAATACAAGTGACAGCTCTTCATCGTTGTTGACAATAAGTGTGATGGATATTATAGATAAGAGATATTTTTAAATCTCATAATGATTACTGATAATACTACTACAGTGCTCGATATTAGTATCATGGTAATGACAGTATAGCCAAGGTATTTGTAAATATTTTCGATTATGTGTAGATATGAATTCAGATGTTTTGTGTGGCGTAAAAAATATTGAGTATCTGCAATTTCTCTATATATTACTAAAAGTATAATTCCAAACAGAAATATAAAAACACATGTTACTACAATTAAAGCAATAATATGGATAAAATGATTATTGGAATGCAATAAACTAATACTCATAAATATTGATCCAACAGCATACGTGCCCAAAAAAACTTGCCACGTATCATCCATATATGCAGAATGAAAAAAATACGAAAGGACAGACATTATCAATAAAAAAGTTAAAAAAATAGAAAATATAAAAGGAAAATGAGGAGAGTTGAAAAGCTCATGTCCAAGTCTAACACGTGTAGTGGCGATGGTTTGAGCATGAAGAGAGAGTGTCAAAATGGAGAATAAAGAGACTAATGGCAATTTGTATTTCATGATTGAAGATAATGGTTGAGAATGCTAAAATTTTATATGTAAAACAATGAAATAGATGGTATACCAATATTTGCTGGATGTGTCGAAATGTGCATGTTCAAGACGCATTATGGCTGTGGTATGCCTTGTTTGGGCTTCTTTTCCACATGGCCGTCCATGTATCCGATGATATCAAAAGTATTGTGTTTTGGGCATATGACGATGGGAGTATCAGAGGGAGTTCTAAAATCAGAGATGCGTAATTTTTTCTTTTTCTTGCCAGCGGATTGGGTGACGTACTGTTCAACTGAAAGAAGGACATAGCCATTATTTGAAGAATATGAAGTCGATGTGTCAACGGCGGGGCATGTTAATTTGCCCGGACCAATGTATTTTTGTATTTCCTCTATTGAATTAGGAATACAATTATCATGATCACCGATGTACATAACATAAGCTAGGCCAATCTGTTTGAGATTGCTCGTGCAAGAAATTTCCTGTGCTCTTTCTTTGGCTTTGATGGCTGCAGGTTTGAGGACCACGAATGTAAGGATAAGCCAGATAGTGCTCAAGCACCCGAAGATGACACCGATAATGGCTTTGCCTTTTCCAAGAAGCATCCCGTTCGAACGGTTGATCTTGATCAAGGCGATAATGCCTAGAATTAATGCGCCAAGACCGCACACAGGCACGAAGAAGGAAACGATGCCTAGACTCAAAGCCGTTGTCGCCATTGAAAGATTGGAAGGCTTCGACTTGGAGAATTGCTTGTCAGGAGGCACAGGAATCGGGGTCGCGATTGGGGCTTCACCTGATTCAGTTTGGACGGTTGGAATTTCTTTTTCTGTTTTCTTCAACTTCCAATGGCCTGAAGTCGCGGCTGATGATGGTTCGGTCGATTTGTTTTCTTCTGGCTCACTGGATGTTTCAGGAGAGGGAATGACAATGGACTTTGAGCAGTTTGGGCAGGTTGCTTCCTGTCCTACATTTTCATCTTCGGTTTCGATTTCCTGCTGGCAATGAGGGCATTTGAAGGTCAACATGTTGTCATAATTCCGTGAAAAGTTAAAAGAATAAAAGAGATGATATTAGTTTGCGTGCATATTATCAATAGGATTGAAGTCTTGAAAGGGATCTGGTGGCGGATGTATTGGATGATGTTTAATCCATGTTGTTCCTCTGGTAACCAACAGAGCTATTCCTAAAATAAACATTATAATGGAAATGAATAATGTTATAATCCAATTTCGCAGGTGTATTTTAGTTTGCTTTTTCTTGAATAATGTATTATATAATGAGGTGAAAATTATTGATAGAAAACAGAAAAATGCGAATATCCCAGAAATTAAGCACAATAGGGCATATACTCTTCCCTCTGAATTACGGGTAGGGTAATAAGAAACGATGTCGGCAATCAAAAGGCAAGGTGTAGAAAACATTATTGCAAGAAGATGTTTTTTCATGAGATTAGTCATTTGGGTAAAAAAATGAAGATAAAATAAAATTATATATAGTAATATTAATAATACAGTATTTTATAAAATATATATGATAATTTTTCTTGTTAAGGCTACACCTATCAGGAAAATAGCGAAAGAAAGTGCCATGAACATAAACATTTCTATTCTGGATTTTTGGTTATCCTTTCTTCTGATTTTTTGGATAATAATGTACGCTATTGGAATTAAGATTGGCATTGGAGATACTAGAAGAAGCAATGGGCCAAACCATGCATGTACTGGCATTTGCTGATGATATAGGTATGGTTCAGTAAGTAAATCCCCAAATAACGAAATGGTGAGCAAACATATAATATGTATTAGTAATCGTTTGATTGTCATTAGATTAGATTTCATCATTCTTCATCTCCAAAGAAATCATCAATCAACTGTTTTTCTTCACATCGGCGGATACAGAAGAAATTCTCTCCAAGGCCACCTGAATTGGAAATTGCTTGGGCGGTGCAGCCACCAAGGCAGTAGTCGGCAAAGGCGCATTTCTTGCAATGACCGACCAAATGTTCGCGTTTGGTACGGAATCGTTGAAAGTATTTGCCAGATGTCCAGATTTCCGTGAAACTGACATTGTGGATGTTCTCTTCAATGAAGTCATCTCCCAACGACAGACAGCCCAGAACATCGCCATTGCTACGGATGCCGACCACATGGCTGCCCGCCGGGCAACCCCTGAACAACTGGTGCGTGAAGCGCAGTCGCGGATCCATCGCGAAGTAGCCGAAGTCATCCATTGTCATAAGTTTCAGCCGTTTGAGATAATGTTCAGTATAATAGGTCACCCGTTCGATTAGGAACTCATACTGTTTGCGAGACAGCAGCAACGTGTCGTCGAATCGCTTTCCAGCCTTGTGAACCATTTGCACCTGCCAGACGATGGGACTGTCGATGAACAACTTGGCGAATGTGTCGAAGTCATTAATGTTGAGGGAAGTGAACGTCGTGATGGCGCTGGCCTGGCAGATACCACTAGTGGCGATTTCGTTCAGCACCGACAGGCATTTGTCGAATCCATCAACTCCGCGCTGTTTCTTGTAAGTTTCCGCCGTCGCACCGTCGAGCGACACGCCGATGACCTTAGGTTTCAGCGCAAGCATCTGTTGTAATACCTTGTCATTGACAAGTAATCCATTGGTAATGAGCGTCAACTCCATGCCAGATGCTTTGACATCTTCGCAGATACCGAGCCAGTCCGGCCTCATAAGAAATTCGCCTCCAAGAATGGTGACCTTTGTACAACCAGCCGCTTTCAGTTCAGCATCAAGTGCTTTCAGCTCCTCACGACTCATTTCATCGCATCGTGCCAGACCCGAGTCCGATGCGCAATGCGGGCATCGCAGATTGCAACGGTTTGTGATTTCCAGAACACTATTGAACGGATTGAACATATGATGACTCAGTTTATAGATGACAGGAATGTGAAGAATAATTTATTTTTTACCCAACAAACATATGATAAAATCTTTAATCCAAAATTTCTTTTTACAATATCTAGGTGCTCCATATAAATCTAAAACTTTGTTGGTATTTATTGGCGTTGTCTCAGCTTCATCCATGGATGGCTCATCATCATCCAAGAGGAGCTGATTCTTGTCTGTTTTTTTACTTTGCTCGTGGTAAAATGTGGAATTATTGTCAAAAACAGTTGTTTCTTTATTAGGATCTGTATCGTCATCATCATAGCCAATAGAAATATCATTATGAAAACTTGAGTAAAAAAGTTGCAGATACTTCTCCCACATTGGCGAAGCCTTGATTCGGCGGCTTTCTTCGCCATGTTTGCCAATAACATTCTGCGCCTCGTTATGGACACGACGGAAAGTATCTTCATCTCCCTGCAGCTTGGCGATGAGGCCTTCCATGAGCTTGCCGTCCCAGTCGTCAGGGAATTCCGCACGGTATTCCTTTAACGCCACAGCTGCCTTTTCATACTCTCCCGCCTTCAGAAGCGGTTTTATTGATTCCAGTTTCTCATGCATATCTTTCTTACCCTAAAACATGATAATGCTTATTGTTTCAATACACTATTTGACAAATATCCAATATCCTTTTCCCTGTTGCAGGCCTTTACCGCCGTCTCCTGAGGAAACATGAATCATTTGTTTTCCTTCCATCTTCCAGACTGTAGCATTGCCAAATGACGGATTGCTGGGTGTTGGTCCGACAAGATTCCAACCTTTTCGCAGGGGGACGGCATCTCCTTCCATGCCTTTTAACTTCAGCTCACAGGCAGATTGAACGTACATCCAGAAACCTTGGCCAGGCAGGAAGTTCTCCAACTGCTTGAAATGGCCATTTCCCCATCCCCAGAAAACGCTGCCTGTCTCTTTCAGTATTGCGTTGCTCTCTTCGTCGGGAATGAACGGCATGGAGCAGAGGTTCCAGCCTCTGGAAAGTTTTAGTGTCAGTTTCAGTTTCAGCGGCATGTCAAACAGCACTGTAACTCCCGCAGATGGTACATAGTCCTCCCAGCCTTTGCCAGGAAAGACATGGAAAGTAATAGGCGTTGGAAAACTGTCGCTTTTCAATGATGGGACCCCTCCTTTGAATTCAACATCTTTTAGTTTTGTACACCCTTCAAATGCAAAAGATGAAATAATTTCAGTATGTTCGGGAATCGTGATGGTCGTGAGATTCGAACATGAATAAAAAGCATGCCAGCTAATAGTTGCCAATTTATTGGGTAGTGTTATGGATTCAAGCTCACGGCAGTTGTTGAATGTGTACATCTCGAGGGAAATCACGCTGGCGGGAATGACTATGGACTTAAATTTCGTGCAATATCCAAAAGCGCTACTACCGATGCTCGTGACACTGTCCGGCAAGATGAGTTCCTCAAGATTGTTACAGAATTGAAACGCCTCTGAGCCAATGGAAACGACTCCATTCGGAATATGGATTGAAGACAAGGAGGAACAATCGGAAAAAGCACCTTTCCCGATTTGCGCAACAGTGGCAGGAACATCGTAATGAACTCCATCGTTTGCAATAGGATATCGTATTAGCGTTGACATGTCTTTGCTGAAAAGAACGCCATCTAGAGAGGTATATTCTGAATTATCAGCATCCATCAAAAAACTTTTAAGGTTTATGCAGGAACCAAATGCAAAGTCACCAATGGACTTGACACTGGCGGGAATAGTGATAAAGTCAAGTTTTCGGCAGCCAGAAAAAGTCCGGACTCCAATTGACGTGATACTGTTAGGTATCGAAATGGAAATAAGATTGGAGCAGTAATAAAATGCTTCGGTTTCAATGGCAGTGACACCAGTTGGAATGGTCACTGATTTGAGTTTTGTACATTTCTCAAACGCTGAATCCCCGATGGCGACAACCGAATATCCGGCAATGGAAGCCGGAATGGAGACATCCGTCTGGCTGCCGATGAATTTCGTGATGGTCGCGACTCCATTTGTCACTCTATATTCAAAAGCGGATTCCGGCGTAACATTCTCCGCTTTTATCCAGCTGACATCATCAATCCATGCGCAATCACTGAGCTTGGACCATAAACTGTCTTTTGAGTAAGTCCATGTCAGATAGTGCTCTCCTTCACCGCTGATCGTATAGCTTTTCTGGTTCCAATCGGTATCACCGGAAATAGCATTCTGCTGAATACCATCAATACTGAAGGAAAGCTTGTCAAATGATTCTTCCGAGGAGGCTTTCCAGTAAAATGCTAAAGTGCCGGGACCAGTGACTTTCGCAATCAGGGAAGTCGATTCCGAGTCGTCAATGGCAGCGGACTGCATGGCAGATGGCGCACTATTGAAGATGGTGGTTTGCAGGAACCATGGAGAGTCCATAAAACCGAACTGGATTCCGTCTCCGCTAGCGAATGAAGTCATTTCCATCAAGGCAATCAGCCTGCTTTGTGCACAGTCGGAAGATCTCATGCCATCTTTAAAGGCTTTTACTGTCAAAATAGCGGAATCTGTGATGTCAAGGCCATCTTCGGGGAATACGGGACTGCTTGACGCCGGTAGGCTTCCATCAAGTGTGTAATGAATTATCGAAGCAGGTGTTTCGCAATCTGCTGTTATATGCAGGCTACCAGTGAAATAAACCGTTTCATCCACGTTGAGCACAGGAGTTTCAACATGCTGCAATAGACCGTTGCTTAACAGGATGTCTTTGGAAGCCATGAATGACATGCCTGCAAAATCGCAGATGGCGTTCAATGTCACCGTCTGGTTCGCATCGCTCGTGTTTTCATTATTGAGATTGCCGTTTTCATCTATGCTTGAGTAGTCAGTTGAAGAGAGAGACCATGTCGCGGATATGCTGCTAACCGAGCCATCAGACCAGATAGCCGTGCACTCATAATGTTTGGTTTCTCCTGCTTCTATCGCGTCTTCACCATCTATGACGATGGAAACAAGGCTTTTCCAGACAATGTCATCCACCCAGGCGCAATCACTGTTTGAGGATATGGAATAATCTTTGGAGTAAGTCCACTCCAGATAATGGTCATCGTCTCCTGACACGTTATAGTATTGCTGGCTCCAATCGGTCAAGCTGGAAATGTTGTTTTGCTGTTTCCCGTCAATACTGAAAGAAAGCTTGTCAGCATATTCAGAAGAAACTTTCCAATAAAAAGATATCACTCCTGAACCGGAGACTTTCGCGACCATGGACGTGGACTCTCCATCGGCAATTGCAGCAGAACGCATGGCGGACGGCGAAGAATGAAATGTATCTGTCTGAAGAATCCATGGTTGGGTTGTGGAATATATTGTGATACCCTCTCCTTTGGTAAATTCATTTGCATCAGGAAGTTCAGACAAGGCTGTCAATTTGCATCTGGCAACATTGGATGCCTTCATGTCTTCCTTAAAGGCTCTGACAACAACCTCGCAGGATTCTGTAATCGTCAGACCGTCGTCTGGAAAGACAGGGGAGGATTGAGTTGGTACCCATCCGTCAGTCCGATAGCGGATGGTCACGCCGGGCGTGTCGCAGCTGGCCATTAGTAAGCTACTGCTAGTGAAAAAAGCAGATGGTGTTGCTTGTAGTTTTGGTGTGGAGACTTGGGGCAGGAATGTATAGGTCTTTGAAACAGCGTCACCAAGTGGCTCTCCGTTGAGGAAAGCCCGAGCGGAGACGGTTGTTGTTTCTGAAAGGGATAATGTATCTGTGTAAATCAAGTCGGCAGTTGACGGCTCACCGGAATCCAGACGGTAGTGGATGACAGCGTTTCTTTGAAGGATGGAGATTTCAAGTTCCTCTGTTTCGCCTAACACATAGATTTCCTCGTCATCGAGACTGAAGAGCAATGAGTCCATATCAAGAAAAAGACGGCATTCGTCGCTTGTTGGGTCGTTTGCCCAACGTATTCGCTTGCCTGTCTCGGGGGCAATAATGACAGCATATGGATGAGAACCATATATATCACGAGTGAATTGATAACTTTCCTCGTCATTCCACCAATCGACATACCATAACACATAGTTATCCAGGAGATTTTCCATGATATCATCAATTTCACAGATGCTTGTGCAGAACCAGGAGGATGAACTACTAGAAGATGTATCTTCAACTAACAAAATCAGCTTCCCTGAGTCATTGGCTATTTCACAAACTTTTGCGAAACTATCATACCAGACAAGCTTGCGCTCAAAAACATAGTATTGCGTTACGGTTTCACCTATCGGTTCACCATTGAGGAAAGCCTGGGCGGAAATCGTCGTATTCTCAGTCAAAGGAATTGGATCGGTATAAATTTGATCTGATAATGTCGGAGATTTTCCATCCAAACGATAATGGATGACGGCGCCTTTTCGAAAACAAGAGATTTGAAGCTTGTAGGTGGTGCCAAGTGAATATGTTTCTTCATCATCCAGGCTGAATTCCGGCGTGTCGAGATTCAGAAACATGCGGAATTCATCCTCGGAAGGATTGCATATACCTCGTATCCTATGGCTTGTATCTTTAGGATTAATGATGACGGCATAGGGATGGACACCATATAAATCACTAGTATATCTGGATGAGTCCCAATCGAAATCCCAGGAAGCATACCACAAGACGTAATTGTCCAGAAGGTATTCTTTGATATCGTCTATTTCACAGATACCATTGCAAAAATCACTGTAATCTGACCAAAAACTATTGTCTTCAACCAGTAAAATCATCTTGCTTGTGTCTTGCGCCTTCTGCAATGCATCTTCAAAATAGTCATGCCAGAAAAGTGGCTCCAGTCCCTTGACTCGAAGAAGTATTGTCTGTTTGACGATGTTTCCAACTGTGTCTGTCGCTGTCAGATAGAGCAGTATATTGCCGAATGAGTCAGATTTAGGGGCAAGTTCCAATATCCACGACGTACCGCTGCCGGTTACGGAAATGGCATTGTCCGGAAGAATATCCGGACGGCTGCTGGTTACTGATACGCCTGCCAGTGGGACGCTGGAGGCGATGTTCGTCGTGACAGCGGCTCCTTTGGTGCTTTCAAGCACTTCGTCATACGTTAATACTGGCAGTTTTGCCGGATTATTGACGATGGATATGACAATTGGTGCGGAAGGTGCTTGCCATTCTCCATTAACTTTGGCCTCCAATGTATAGACGTTTGTACCGGATTCTCGAATTAACGCATAACCGTTGGCCGTTCCGTCAATAGATGAATTAATGACCGTACTGATGCCTTTTGAAGTCCGTGTCAGCCGGAATGCTTCTGCCGTGAAATAAGCGGGAAAGTCCCATGAAAGCAGAAATGTGGAAGTCTTCTGGCAGGATGTCTGCCTGAAACAGGGCACTGGCGCGGGAGTGATGTTTGTGATGGCTTCGGTGACGATGGTTTCTTTATATCCGTCTGTAAGCAGATACCAGCCATTCTGGGAACCTCCCCATCCGTAATTGAAATGGTAGTAATTAAGATTGTCGATTGTTCCCAGCCCGTCTGCAATGAACAGATGTCCGGAATTGCCTTGCGTATAGCTGACGAGAGCAGGTCGTTTCTCGAACATGTCAACATGCAGTCTTTCATATAGGACAGACATTGCTAGAATGTTATTTGAACTTGCGTATCCGTACTGGGCTTCACTCGAATAACCAAGATATTGATGCAGGTAATCTTTTATTTCATCGATGAAGGCTCCTGTTTCTCCAGATTCATAATTGGCGTTGACGAGAACACCCATTTCCATAGCCAGTCTGGCAACTGCCAGTTCGGAAACGGTTGCATTTGTTTCGTCCATCGGGTCATATTTGTTTTCAATCAAATTCCATTCAAAGGGGAATGAAAAATCTGCTTTCAAAGTTGCTTTCAAAGTGCCTTTTGTATCATGGTATGTCTTGGTTTCATTTCCGGCAATTGGCCATTCGTGATACTTCAATATTTGGGCAATGGCGATTGGAACACAACCAGCTACGGAACGAGTATTATAACTAGAGTACGAAGGACTAAAAAAATTATAGGGGGAATCCTGATCCCATTCCGTCTCCAGCATCGGAGGCGTAATGATGGTTGAAGGCGTTGTTGAATCTGCACGGGTAGGGGAGAGCAATGCCTTCCATCGGGCCTGGTTCTCTTGCGCCATGTGATTCCCGCGCGTTTGCGGTTTGAGCAATTCCTGCTGGAAAATCTCCCCCTGTTTGTCCAGCATGAGAGGCAACGGCGTGGGCGACAATTTGGAATAGGAGGCTTCTGTGTCGAACGCCACGACAGGCGGCAGCGTGTCGTCCGACGACATGATGAGATAGCCTGACGGCGAAAGCTTCACATGCCACAGTGGCAGTTCCAAACCTTCCGCATTCGTCATGCGAGTGACCATTACTGGCTCGGCGTCAGGAAGTTCTGACTTGAATATGGCGTTGGCGGCAATCCATCGGCGGGCGGCTGTCTGGATGTCATCTGAACTGACTTCTCCTGCATATAAATGGAAGAATGCTAATATAAGGAAAAATAAAATAGTTGTTCTGGAGTGATTTCGCATCTTTTGCATAGAAGTTTAAAGTTAATTAACTTGTCTAAAAAACAAATTTCTAATCAAGCGGGTGCCTAGGTTCGGGTATTCGTTCGGGCCAAATTCTGCGGGAGGGATATCCTGGTTCTGGTGGATCCCCATAAACAATTATTTCATAAATCCATTTTATTCGAGCACTAAGGTGACTGGATATATGGGCAATTCCAACTGCAGTCATTGTTGCTACTATCATGATAATCGCTACAGTTGCGACTTTCTTCCATGCTGAGTGATACTTCTTCCACAACGGTGAAGCCTTAATCTGCGAAGCAGCCTTGCCATCTGCTTCTATGACAGTCTTAGCCTCGTCATGGATACGGTGAAATGTCTCTTCATTGCCCTGTAGTTTGGCTATGATACCTTCCATGAGCTTTCCGTCCCAGTCGTCGGGAAATTCCGTTTGGTATTCCTTCAAGGCATCGACTGCTTTTTTATACTCTCCTGCCTTCAGAAGCGGATTTATTGATTCCAGTTTCTCATGCATAGTGACGTTTAAAATCCCCAGATAATATCATCTCTTTTCCGTTTTTCCTCAGCTACCTTCTTTCTCTGCTCTTCCAATTGTTTGATTTTTGCAGGATCTTGTTTTTCAAATGCTTCCTTAAGATATTTGTTAATTTCTGGATTTCTGCTGTTGTGATTCCCATCTTTAATGACTGCGCCGTGTTCATGCAGATATTTTACCAGTTCGAGATTCGCAACCATATTGATTACATTGCTGAAAACAGTGCTAAAACCAGTCGTTGCATTGACATCTGCACCATTTTCTACAAATAGCTTCACAATCGGGAATAAAACATTAAAATCTTTCTCTGCTGCTAATTCTTGAACGGCAAATTGCAAAGGTGATATTTCATCATCCGGTCTTAAATCAACTTTGTATTTGACAAGCATTTCTATCGCTTCAATATTCTTTTCCTTGATTGCGGTTGCTAATGCACTTTCACCATTATAGGAACAGTTTGGAGTCTGTCCAGCCTTGAGCAGTTTTTCAATTGTTTCTGTGTCATTCTCCTTGCAGGCCATTATCAGCCATTCAACTTTCTCTATGTCAGTGGCTTTGTCATAATCACGTTTGGGGATGGAAGAGGACATCTGTAGAATCGGCTCTGGATAATAAGCAATGCGAAAACCTGAAATACCGCACATTGACATATCCATTCCGGTGCGAGATGCCTCCCGCTTGCCACGGCTTGCCGAACGACAAAACTTTGCATTGACGCAAGAACTGCTTCTTGTGACACGCTTCATCATGAGCGGTCTGTCAGAATAGACTCCAACTGGATCATTTTTATTTTCCAGGTCGTAATTACCATAATAATCCAGACACCACTCTTGGACATTGCCATGCATGTCATACAAGCCCCAGGCATTGGGCATGAAACTACCGACTTTTTGAGGGCCAGCCGCTCTGACAGAGTTGCCTTTCACAATCTTAGAATTGCCGAAATATCTTCCGACTTCATTCATATTTGGGCATTCTTCAATACTGGTAAGATTCTTTCCCGAATTCAGCGCCGTGGTCGTTCCTGCACGACAGGCATATTCCCATGCAGCCTCTGTCGGCAAATCAAACAAAAGCCCTGTTTTTTTTCGAATAATATCCATAAAAGAATCTGCATCAACTGCATGACCATAAGAAGGCCATCCTGCCCCACCATTGTGACGCTTCCCACGAATCTTTTCATATGATTTGTATTCTATTGGCATGCAATCTTCTTTTAATGTCTCTTTGGCCCCCATCACAAGTTCCCATTGTTTCTGGGTGAATTCAAAGATACCAATATAAAAATCCTTCGTGATAGTTACTTCATGTTGAATTTCATCATTGTTTCGGCCAAGCTCCTCTTCAGGAGAGCCCATGATGAATTTCCCAGCCGGAATCTTACGCAACCATAATTCAGTTGTACGGCATTTGTCATCATTAATATAAGGGGGATTATTTGTAAATCGGTACGGATAATGGTCAGCCTTGCTTCCACCAGACAAATCCACGACCAAGTATGTTTGCTTCTGTGGATTTTGATTGATTTGGCTTTGTGAATTTGGACATGCGAAAATAATAATTGATAAGAAAATCCATGCGAATAATCGCCAATGATGTTTCATGTCGTTTCCCATGTGTTGATTCTGCTTATGGATATCTTGAATACTTTTCATATTATCTTATTTGTCATTATCGATTTTTGTCAAACGAAAGGAATCAATGAACTTTCCTTTGTATATTTTTTTCAAAATAGTTCTTTAATCATTGAATCGATTAGTCTTTATTAGATGAGCTTCGCCTAACCATCCAAGGATCTTGGTTGCGATGTCAATGCGAGAGATTCCAATCAGGCTTTCCAATTGCTCCTTGTCGAAGCGGTAGCTGGGGGAGAGTTGTTTCTTTTCTCCATCTCCGTCATTCTTGCTATTAAAAGAATTGTGTTCAATTGTCACCATATGAGGATTGGACATAGGTTGAGAATCATTGAACATAATGGAGGCACTCATCTCTGGCATAAATGTAATTTGTCTGGAATTGGTATCGTAGTAAAATCTGGCTACGTTGAAGATGTATTCAGTCAACGTTTCAATAACATATCCAAGATTACGTCCACTCATACATAATGGTTCCGACGCAAGGAAGCGATTGACAGCTTTCCCAATTTCCGCCTGTCCATTTTCATGTAATAGTTTTCCCAGTTCTTTCGAAGTGACAAAACACACATGATTGTTATATAAAACCAAACAATCGTTATCATTTCCTACCTTTCTTACAGTGAGACTTGACTGAGAATTTTTGGACAATGCTCTCCAAATCTGATCCAATTGTTCATCTGTAAGAGCATAAGAATCTTCGTGATGATAATTGTTATCGTCAATTTCTCGTTGAATTCTTCCAGGAAGATCCATCCA
>JAEEGH010007443.1_pt1 | contig 26341 bp, 15 predicted proteins | sample 9134181 | NCBI WGS metagenome assembly JAEEGH01 (sample SAMN16246544, study PRJNA631951) | gut metagenome | biome: gut microbiome; feature: rumen; material: DP-attached | host: Bos | place: Iran: Karaj | collected 2018-10 | reverse complement strand
GCATCGCCTTCCCGACCTTTCAGAGCATTTCGTTCTCTTCAACGACGACATGTTTCTTCTCCATGCCATCAATCAAAAAATGTTTTTCAACAACGGCCTGCCTGTGATACCATGCGACTTGAGTATTCCCCGTTGGCTCGGCTACAGTTGCACCAGCCATATTGTACTCAACAACAGCAGCCTTATCAAGCAAAAATTAAATATCAGTCAACTTGTATGGAAGAACGCCTCGAAATTTTTCAACGTTTTTGCCCTTGGTTTGGACCGGGTGCTAAAAAATCTCATCTCGTTTGCGGTCAACAGGACGATCATCACGGGAACTTTCGGCCATTTGCCCCTTCCGCACTTAAAATCCACGCTAACCCATATGTGGGACATATATCCTGAAATCATGGACAGGACTTGCCGGCATAAATTCCGTTATGACGACTGTGTCAACCAGTGGCTTCTATGCGCCTGGAATATGATATCTGGACATTTCCAGCCGACTAACGAAAAGCGAAACGGAGTGTTTATTGGTCTTGAAAAAAGCAACATCGACTCTGTCTGTCAATTAATCAAGAACAATTCGAAACCTCAAATCTGCATCAGCATCAATGTCCCCGATGATGATGACGACGGCTTCAATAGATGCGTTTCCGCATTAGAAAAGGCGTTTGGCGAAATCCTGCCTCAAAAATCATCGTTTGAGAAATAGCCTCACGTGCAACAACCACATCATCGCTTGCCCTTACTTTTTATTTTGTCCCTTATACCTGTAAGTGGATAATAGACACAGATAAAGAACAAATCAGCCAACCGCGCCCCAAAGAAGGGATGGCGGACAAATATTTTGACCCACCATGCCGCAATGCGTCTAGGAAGCGTTGAGGCTTTCACTAGACAATCAAAATTGTCAAATCCGTCAGCGAAAGCGGCTTTGAGTGTTTCCAGTCGCCGCTCACGAGAAGCTTTCCGAATATTCTGAGGATAAAACCAGTTGTAATACACCCAAAATGTCAGCCAATGTTTGGCCCACATGGATGAAATACGACGGTCAAAACCGTCTTGGGCAGAAACTTTGGCATGAAAGGCAAGAAGCGATTTCAGGATGATCGCATAGTCGCCTAAAAATGACGTCACTCCCTTTGCAAGCGTTGAAACGGATTGCGCACGAATACGATAAATATAAAAAGCCTCATGAATGGGAATCACACGCTTCGCCAAATACAAGGCACGAGGCGCGAATTCGCTGTCTTGCCGCCGCAGTCCGTAAATGCACTTGAGATTGTTGGAAACAAGATATTCTCTTCTGAAAACGCTTAACTGAAGCATCGGGCAAGGGTATCTTTTGACTGTATAATAGGTCTTGACAACGGCTTCCGGTCCAGTCAGTTCTTCTGTGAAACCCTCTGGATAATTGTCACGTGTCTGTTCATACTGGCCTGTCATTTCATTATAGACAGGCATTGCGCATGGATAGATATCGGCGTCTGGGCGTTCGGCAATCTTGTCATGAATCCTCTGAAGAGAACCCTCGGCAATGGTGTCATCGCCGTCGAGAAAGATCACATATTCGCCTTGCGCCAAGTCGATACCTGTATTGCGTGAAGCTGAGCAGGAACCACTTCGTGGTCCAGTGAAAACCTTGAAACGATCATCACCATCTATAATCTCATGGATTACTTCCTCCGTTCTGTCTTTGCATGTTTCAATGCCTATCAGGCACTCCCAGTCTCTGAAAGGCTGGTTGATGACAGACATCAGACACTCTTTGACGTACGGTTCCACATCACAACACGGAACAATAATGGAAAAAAACGGTTTCATGTTTTTTATCAAAAAATATCTGAAAAATGGTCGTAATCTATTATCTCAATTATAAAAATACGAAAACATTTATTAATCTAAACATTAATATACATCTTCTTTGAAGATATTGTAGTCAAGCTACTACTAGTCTAATATAGCGCACGATACATAATATATTTTCTGATTTATTAAGGTAGAATGTAGAGATATCACCATATCATTTTCCTCTATGGTGCTTGACGCTTGTCATTACAAGCAAGGCGTCGTCACGCAAGAATATAATCATTAGTATGGATGAAACAAAAAACGCAACTGCCCCCTTCAAAAAAAGCCCCCCAAAACCATCTATCGGAATTAAATAAGTGACATACCAAGTTGCACCACATACAAGGGTGGCAAGTAATGTGTACATCACCTGTCTCCGCCAGTAACAAACGGCCTCGTTTCTGCCAAAGAATGATGAAAACACAGCATACGATTCCCATGGAATCTGGATGATGATTTCAGAGATAATAGTCGAAAGAATCACACCATCAAGCTTGTATTCGTCAGGGAAAGTCAAGACGAAAGTGATATTCATTGCCAAATTGGCGAAATTGGCTATGATGGCCTTCCATTTATCCTTTTGCCAGATTGCGGCGGCTTCTTTGAACATCCGCAGGGATACTCGTGACTGCTTTTCATAAAACCATATTACCAGAAGTAGAGGAGTCAGAAAATGGCACAGCAATTCAGGCCTGTTTCGAATCCAAAGAATCATAAATGGTTGGAAAAGAGCCAACAGCATCGCAGCACACCAGATAATAATGCACATCAGCATCCGATGCACTTTCATAAGCAACGCGAAATTCTCCGTACGAGTTTCTGTATGAATTTTATTTCCAAATCCACCGAGCATAGAATAGCACAAAGAGAGAATAATCCCTGCCACTGCATTTGTGATATGCGTGTAGTTGCCAAAGGCACCAATGGCAGTCAAACCTATGAATGCAGATATGACCAAATTGTCTGAATAGCCGTTTATGATTCCACCTATTTTATGCAAACAAATAGCTGTGACATCTTTGATAATCCGTTTCCGATCCTCATGTGAAACCGTTCCTTCTGGCACTATATCAGGATAATACTTACGCGTTGCCACATAAACAATAAGATTTTCCAAAATTGTACGAGAAACCACAATTATCAGATAATAATAGTAGTTATGTGTCAGATAGAGAACCAAACAAAGCACCAGAAACTCCACAATGGACGAGAATGTGCCGATATAAGTTATAATATAACCACTATGATAAGCATGCAAAATTGATCCTCTATATGCAAAGAAGAAAAAACCTATGGAAGAATTTAATAGAAACATTAGATAGACAATTTTTAGATTGATATCAGACGGTACCCTACCGCGAATCAGATGAGGCAGGAATGGAATCAAACAAAGCCCGGAAATAAAAATGAAGATACCGACAAAACGGTAAATGCCACGATAGAAGCGAAGATATGCACAGAAACGCTTGTGGTCGTCTGTCGCTACCAACTTGTACATGTGACTGACGACGGCCGAGCCAAAGCCAAGTTCTGCCAATGACAGAACCCCCAAAATCGAATAAAACAGTCCATTGAGCCCTAGATATTCGGAGCCCAACATCCACATGAACAAAGTTTTCCTAAAAAATCGTATGGCCGTATCCACGCCATTGTTGGAAAGCCTTGCAATAATATTTCGTTTTGTATTCTTTACAAAATCAAGCTTCATTTATCCATTGACGCAGTGTCTTGAAATGCAAATCCCCGTACCTTTCTTCAATGCAATTTATATCACGAATTTAATAATTTACATCAAACTCGCCAAATGACAAAACATTGTCCTTATAAATCATAAGCCTTTCATTCATTTTCATATTTCATTTCTTTTTATATCGAAAAACGGAATCAGTTGTTTTTTCATGCTTTGTACATCGCCACCGCATGATTTGGGGCGACAGCGCGATTATAGGCGAAAAACAGCGTCCGTCCTTCCAATGGCAACCTCCAAAGCCGTGTTCCATCACGATGGACATACGTGGCATCACCCCACTCGCATTCCGCATCAGCAGGTAAATCATGTGTCAATGATGCGCGAAGGCCAGGGCCGCGGCTAGTCGGAAAAGCCTCCATCATCCATCCTATCGCCAACTCGTCCAACGCCTTATGGCAATCTGTTTCATGGAGGAAATCATCCAGCAGTTCAAAACGCCGCCGTAACCCCAACGGCTGCAACAAAGTCTCCGCCTCCCGTGTTTCGCACCATGACAAAAACGTCTTCAGTAAATCTTTTTTCTCCAATACGGCCGTTCTGAACGTCTTGCGCAACGGTGCCGTATTGTGGAAACGATCCAATATCTTGGAAAGATGACGGCAATGACGCATATCCTCTGTATCCATCGTCGGCGTCGCCATCACATCATACGGCGGCTCCAAACTGAAAATGATGCCAAGTTCAGCGGCTTCCTGACGTAACTTCGTGCCAGGCAACACTTTCAAAACTTCCATCTGGACTTCGCCTGGCCCGATTCCAATCAGTTTTTCCGCATCGGAAACGACATCTTCCAATGTCTGCTCCGGCAATCCTGTCAGCAAATCACAATGTGTTTCAAATGACTTGATTCCAACAAGAAACGACAATCCTTCCAATGCGGAATCCGTATCCGTGCTCCGTCCGACGGCCGCCAACGACGCATGACTCAATGTCTGGATGCCAGATTCGATATGCAACAGGCCATGTGGTGCCTTTAGTAGTTCCGACCGAACCTCTTTTCCCAACACGCCCGGATGGATTTCCAGATGGAATCGCATGTCCGAAAACTCTTCGCGGAACATTCGCAGAAGTGCCGCGCCGCGCGAATCGGGCACATTAAATGTCCTGTCCAGCAATCGGACTTCCTTCACGCCACAATCGTGCAAATGTGCAAGTTCCTCCCGCACATGCTCTAACGAACGCAATCGGACGTTCGTATGACAACTTGTGCAATATGTGCAGCCCATCGGGCAGCCACGAGACGTCTCCAGTTGCACAAACGGCTTTCCAAACTCAAAAAACGAATGACGGCATGCCATTGGAGAAACCGCCCATTCCGTTGCCAAACCAGTCTGTCCATTATCCACAACTGTCCCGTCCGCAAGACGATACAGCAATCCAGGCACATCTGCCATGTCATCGCCATTTTGAAGCCGTTTCAATAAGATCGGCATGATTGGCTCGCCTTCTCCACGGCAGGCAAAATCCACGCAAGACGTTGTCTTCAAAAGTTCAACAGCTCCATCTCCAAGATTTTCCGGACCGCCGACGGCTATTCGCACTTTCGTTTTCAAGCGCTTCACACGTTTCAAAACATCGAGTGTCAAATCGCGGTTGAACAGATACAACGATGCGCAGACCAAATCCGGTTCTTTCGCAACCACTTGCCGTGCAACGTCAAACGGATCATCTCCCAACACGCCGTCTATCCGTTCCCATTCCCAACCGGACACATTCGCGCAGGCGTTCGCCAAAAGCGGCAACGCCAATGACGAATGGGAATACGACGACTGAATGCTTAACCAGACAAGACGCATTGTGCAAAAAAGGCTCCGCCAGCCATGCAGGCAAGCGGAGCCCAAGTCATTACCATTTAGAATTTTGCATTGACAATGACCATGAACGGGAGGTCGGAATTTTCAATGAAATTGCAGATTCCGATCTGGATGCCGTCCATATCGACGGTCTTGTTCACGATGCCGAACTGCAGGCCGTGGACTTCATTGGCCACGTTATAGATACCGAACTGCACGCCATGGAGCGTGTTCGCTTGCGAATAGGCACCCATCTGGAAGCCCCAGATTTCAGCGTTGTTCTGCGCGACACTCGCTCCACACGCAATCTGCGCGCCACGGAGATTGCCATAGATCTCATTGAAGCCAATTGTGAGCTGTGCACCGATCGTCTTGCCGACAGCACGATTCCAGATCCATGAATCCTGCACGCCCCACAGATTGCCTTCCACGTTGTTTTTGCCAATCGTCGCCTGAAGACCAGTCACCTGACCGCCGACCTCGTTTTTCACAATGGAAAAACTCGCGCCCTTCAGATCATGGTCAACCTGTGCAATGCCCAGGCAGAGGTCCAAACCATTCACATCGTAATGTTCACCATAGATGCCAAGACGGATGCCTTTGACATTGTCTCTGACTGTTGGCACCTGCTTTTCAGGCGTGAGTGAAAAGCCCCAGAAGCGATCTTCCGCCTGTGCGGAAAAAGCCATCACTGCGCAAACCAACATCACCAAGATTTTCTTCATTGTTTGACTCCTTTTTAGTTTAACTTACCTATATCCCTTTACCAAGGGAAAAACAACTCATTTGCTCGTACACCCCAAATGCACCATTGGCAGGACGGCACGGGCGTAATTGTCAAAATTGAACACCGTATAACCTTTCAGCCCCAAATCGCGAACAACTTGGATCTGTTCGATCATGTTCAACGGATCCTGCGGTTTCGTCCAACAGGAAAGACCTATGCCGGGGCAGAGTTTCACGTCATGTGCCCAGGCAATTTGCCGTTTGACCTTTCCTTTGAAAGCCACAGCGGAATCCACATAATCCATCGGGCAGGCGAAATCCAGCCAGCCGTTACGGCACCACAGTTCCCAATCCTGTCCGACGCCATCACGATCGGACATCCAGTTGCCGAACAACGCGGCGGAAATCTGAATCGTCGGACGAATGGCCTTCGCCTCGTCATGAACGAGTTTCACCAACGCCGTGATGTTGTCGCGGCGGAACTGCAGCCATTCATTTTTCAACTCTGCCGAACGCGTATCGGCTGGCCAATTTTCAACCTTTCGACCGATACGCTCTTCAAAGCGCGCACGGCAACCGTCGCAGAAACAACTGCTGCCATCGGGATAGCGGATATAGTCGAAATGGATGCCGTCCAGATCCGGATAATTCCGCACCAATTCCAACATGGCGTCCGCCTCTTGACGACGGTTCAGCGGATTCGACGGGCAGAGCCACGTATCTTTCTGCTCACCATTGAACAGGACCTGCGTCCGTTTTTCAGCCTTCATCTTATCCACGAACGCCTTGTCCAAATGGCTGCCCATATTCCAATTTACTTTCCAGACATGGCATTTGACGCCGTATTTCTTGCAGGCGTCCAAGCATTGGCGAACTTGGTCGCCCTGCTTCGCGTAATTCGCATACGTCGGCAGGACGTCGCTCTTGTAATAGGCCATACCGCCCCACAACATGTTTGGAAGAATTGTATTGAAACCGTTGTCGGCCAAGAACTTGATGGATTCGTCCCAATTATTTCCGGGCAGACCGAATGCGCTGTGGCACCAGAATCCACGCTGTTCGCCTTCAACTGGCTTCACCTGTCTGCACAACGCCTCAATCACCTTGTTCTGTGCATCTTCGCAAAGCTTGACACATTCAATCCAATGTGCCTCCGCCAATGCGCCGCGCGCCTTTTCGCGCAGTTCAAAGGCCGCATCCAACGCGGCTTTCGCCTCCGCAGATGCATCCTTCGCAAACTTCGCCCGAATGTCCTCCAGCCCTGTATAATTTTCAATAACACCAATAGCTTCCAACCAGTTCGAGGCGGATTTCTTCCAAATGTCCGGAGACAGATAATTCACAAGCGACAGCAGGAACTGCCTGACATTCTTGCCGCTACCGTCAAACCAGACGTGGCCGAGAAAAACGCCCGTTGGCGTCGCCGTCGCAGCCGGCAGACCACTGTCCGTTCCATCTGGTTCACACCATTTGGCGATGACTTTTCCAGGGCCGTCCAATTCAACGACAGTCGTATGCGGCGAGGCCTGATATGCGATATCCGGTTGCATTGGAACGGCATCCGTCGTTGCCTTCATCCCTTGGAAACGGCCTTGCTTACTACGTTGCCAGCCGGCCCGCTTGATGCCAAGCAGTTTGTCAATACCTTGTGCAACGTTATAGCAGGCGATGATTTTTCCGCCACGCTTCACAAAAGCGTCTAATTTTTCAAGCGCCTCCGCCGGCACGCGCGGATTGTACGGCAGAACGGCGATTTTCGTCTTCGCCAACGCTTGTTCCGTCACATCCAAGTCCGACGTCGTATAGGCTTCGATTCCCAAATCCTCAAGACCTTGTGCAAACGCCGCCGCATAAGACGCATATCCCTTCGACTCCGGATCTTTCGGCGACACGCAGGACGCCGCCATGATCACCAACACGTCTGCATTCTGGACGGACGGTCTGATGTTGGCGATCGCCGCCACAGAATCGTAGTTATCCTGGTTTCGCCAGAAAGAGAGACGGATCATGTCAATCTTCCCCCAACCTTCAGGAGTTCCTTCCGTGCTGGCGTTGGATTTGCTGAGCACAACATGCTGCCAGCGTCCGATGTGCTTCACGCCAAAGTTGATACGATACCAGCCATTGCCGCTACGCAGGTATGCGGTCATCTGGCTGGCAGACTCCAAATCAACACAGAATAAGTCGAATTCAACCCCGCGAACGTTCGCCAGATTCGCCTTCAGCTGGATGTCCCATGACGCACGTTCCGACGTGACAGTCGTGAAATTCAACGGCAATTTCACATAACCGCCAGTCTCCGTCTCGACATAATCGACAGGCTTGGTGCCCCACATCGGCAGAAACTTGGCCCGCGCCTCTTCCGTGTTCTTGAAATGCATTTCGGGAAAGACATCCGCTGGAGCCTTCGGTGGCGCGGGAATCGTCTGCGCAATCGCCGTCATGCACATCAACGCCAATCCGCACAATAAACAACGACATGTCATTGAAGTACCTCCTTGTTTCACTTCATAATCCCATGCAAGACGCGCTTCCACGGAAGCAGCGTGCACCGTAACCCAAGTTTATGCGTAAACCATCTGTCAAAAGAACTTAATTCAGCCCCATTCAAACCATGGGAATCAAATATTTCCTTTAGAATCGCACACATTTTCTCTCTATGCGGACGGTACATTTCCAGTGTCTTGGCACGCACATCCACCGGATCAGCATGCAGATTTTTCAATTCCGCCACCATGGCCGCGACCGAATCAGGATTCGCCTCCGCACGACGCCAATACTCTTTCGGCATCACTAGTTCGCGCCCGCCAAGATTCGCCGTCGATACAGCCGGAAGTCCGCTAAGCATATATTCCGCGCTCACAAACATCGCTCCTTCTTCCGCGCTCAAACACAGGCCTACCGCCGCACGACTCATCTCCATGCTTATATGACGATATAACACTTTGGAACTATATGAAACATTCGGTATTGCGTCGAGAACAGACTTCACATAATCTCTCTCGGAGGGATTCTCCCAACTTGAAATCAAACGCACACGCGGCACTTTCGCCGCGAGTTCCTGACGCTTAAACGGTGTAATACGCGCCACGTAAACAGCGTCAAATTCGCGCTCCGCAGGCGTGTACAAAGGAAGCAACCTCTCGTCGACAAATGCATTCTGATGGCAGAATTCGGCATTAAGGCCGTGTTTTCTGAGCATGGCCTCCTCCTGCGGGGAATTGGTCACAAAATGAACATTCAACTGCGGCAAGCGTTTTTTTACCTCCGCATGCTCTCTTTCTGCACGTTCACCACGTTCTTCAGTTTCATAATGCCACCCTAGCTGACAAATCGCCTCTATGACCGGTTCCGCTTCCAAGCGATGTGCCAAATCCGCCAATGAGTTATACAGGTCTTCCCAGTACGCAAAAAACACTACCGGTTTTCGGGATAATACATAACATGGGAGAAATCTGTCATAGATTAAATTTTTTATCGCTTTTACGATGCTCATTGCTTTCCCTTTTCAAAACTTCGTGAACGACACATCCCCCACCGTCTCCACCTTCTTCACGCTTTTTTCATCACAATAAACAAAAATAAAGGCAGGACGAGCCACACTCGTCTCCGCCAAACGCTCCGCAACCGCTTCACCGCCGACAAATGCCGTCGTCGAATACACATCCGACAACGTCGGATTCCGCACGACAACCGTCACACCGCCAAGCCCTTCCGCGCCGCCACACGGCTGTCCCGTGCGCGGATCCATCAAATGACCGACCTTTTTTCCCGCGATGATGCGATACCGCTCGTAATCGCCGCTCGTCGCGATACAGCAATCCGACATGTACACCACACCTATATTCTCGCCTCCAGCTCGCGGATTTCGTACGCCAATTGTATACGTATGCCGCCATTTCGGGGCTTTTTCTGAACAATAGATGTTACCGCCCAAATCAATAAGATACGACTTCAACTCATGGCGTTTCACGACGGCGATGGCCTTGCTCAAAGCAAAGCCTTTTGCGATTCCGCCGAAATCTAGCCGCATGCCGTTCACACCGAAACGAACCGTATGCGCCGTTTCATCCAACGTCAGTTTATCGAATCCAACCTTTGCCTTCGCGGCGGTGATTTCGTCATCCGTCGGCCACGTGGAGCGTTTCGCATGGAAGCCCCACAGGCCCAGCAATGGGCCGACCGTCACATCGAACAGCCCATCGCTGTCCCGCCAGCCATCGCGAGCGGCAAGCAGAATCTCCCACAGGATGTCGGAGCATTTCACAGGCTCGTCCGCCGCGCGGCTGTTCAGTTTCGACAATTCGCTTTCAGGATCATAGGCGTTCAATGTGTCATGCAGTTTGCGCATTTCCGTCGTCAGCTCGCGGAACACAACGTCGCCTTCCTCCGCAACGCATTCGTGCAACGTCAGACGGCATTGCGTGTTGAACACTTCAAAATCGCGCACATATGATTCGGACGCCACGCCATTCAGGCGGGGCGTCCCGCGGAAAAAGCACGCCATGCCGCAAAGCAGCAACGCCAACACCGCAATACTCGCGATTTGTTTCACTGCGTTATTCATAACCAAGGCATTTTCAATTATTTGACGACTGCAGCCGTTCTTCTGCCAAGGCCAGACCTTTCTTCGCCATGCTCAAAATGCCTGGATACTGATCCGCCTCCGTCGCCGCATCCACCAGCATCTTGAAGCCGGGCACAATAAACTGACGATACCATTCCAAGCCGTCCTTCAACCACAGTTTTCCATAGGCGCCTAACGCCTGCATAAGACGCTGGCAGGCGGCCGCATACAACACGCGGCTCTGCGGCGGATTGCCGCCCAGTTCATGCACCGTCCGATTGTAGCGACGCCATACGGCCTGCCGCAACGACGACGGATAGCACTGATACGGATCGTATAGCAACGAGCCCAAATCATAGGCCGCACAACCAAGTCTCATCCCTTGGAAATCAATGAGATAGACCTGTCCATCCATGACTTTCACATTCGCGCTCTGCAAATCGCGATGGATGGGAACAAGCGGTTCGCGCAACAGAAGCGAACGCATTTCGCAGTAGTCCTCCGCGGCATCGCCCCACAGTTCTGGATGCTCCAAGCAACGTTCCAGCATGTTGTTGCGGAAATAGTCACGCTCCCAATCGTAGAGGCCTTTCGTGAAGCCTTTCTGCAACGGCAGTTCCTCTAGACGAACCGCCTGGTCACCGCGAACATGCAGCAACGCGATCTGATCGACGACATCGTACAACAAATGTTCTCGCATTTGTTCGGAGACCAGATTGATGTCGCTCTGCCCTAAATCACTAGAAATCAATTCGAACGTGTCCGCCAGATGCATCTTCACGGCGGGAACTTTCAGCCCCAATCTGAAAAGGAAATCGCCGATGGCCGCGAAACTCGCGTTTTCGCGGCGTTCCGGATTGTAGGCGCACCAAACCCACGATTTGTCTTTGTAGCGAATCCGCATATACTTACGGCCGCTCCCCTGCTTCGCCAAATCCTCTAACGAACACAAGTCGCGCCGCAAATCCAAACTCTTGAAAATACGATCGTCCGGCTTGCGAGACGCATCAACAGGCTTCGGCGATGGAACGTCGTCGCCGACGAAAATTCCGTCCGCGTACAGCAACGGACGCGGCAGACGCGTGTAATCCCACAACACAACATTGTGCAAATGAGTACCTTGCGGTACGCCTAATTCCGCACCAAGCCCCAACGCCCCTGTGCAGGTTACACCCTTCACTTCCAGATCGAAACGCCGTTGGGCCTGCACCGTCTGCGCCTTGCGGAGCATCGTGTGGTATTTCAGCGAGCAGTCCATGATATCGCTGTGCGCACGGATGTAATCGCCAGTCGTGCCCATGTCCGACCAATACACGTCATGGCTCGCCACGACGCCTTCCACTCTCAGCCCCGCGTCAACGGCCTTTTGATAGGCGTCGATGATATCGGGAGCTTCGTTTTCCGGATCGAGAAAATCCAAAACGTCACGGCGGAAGATATGGATGCCCGCAAACGTGTATCCTTCATGGCCCGGACTGCGGAATTTCACGACGCGGCCACTCAAATCCAACGTAACCGTCCGCGGCCCTTTGCCCGGAATCACCAACGCCGTCACATCTGCATGGCTCGACAGATGCTGTTCAATCAGCTTCCGCAAGTCATAATCGACGATGACGTCAACATTGTGGACAAGAATATTATCCGCCTCTGGAACCAATTTGATGCCTTCCCGCAGGCCGCCGCCTTGATTCAACAGCTTGCTCTCCATGGACACACGGATGTCCCATCCATATTTCTCCTTCAGACGGCGAGCCGCCTCATAAACGCGATCGCCCTGATAGCATGCGTTGACGATGATTTCCTTCATGCCGACTTCAGACAGCACCGAACTCGCCAGTTCCAGCAACGGCACGCCGCAGAACGGAACCAACGCTTTCGGACGGCTTAATGTCGCCGGACGCAAACGACGGCCTTCCCCAGCCGCCAAAACAAAACCGCAAATGTGACTCATGCTTTTTTCCTCCAACTTTTTGTTGACCTTCCACTTTCTATCTTCATGCAATCCGCCGCACCTCGCAACGGTTCGCCTAAAGGTTCAAAGAGGTTTTCATATTAATCCATAATCAACATAAATGTTGACGACGCTTTTTCCATTAATTAATAGGATTTTTATTGATTTTTAACCATGCTTTTTTCATTTTACACGATATACTATCGTAAACTTGTTTTTCATGGTCTGTTTTCAACCTCCCATATCTTCCTCTATGCCATTTGACAAACTCATCCAAGCCCTCTCGCAACCTCCCGTCGCGCCGCCCACTGAATACATTCTCGGAGCACCGCTTTCCTTCGTCAACTATCTGGATGGAACAGCTCCCGCCGAACCAGCCACCGCCATGCTCACGTTCGCAAACGGCCATCTCAAAGCCTATGCCGCCATGCGCGATTCCGTCATCCACAATAACGCAACTCACGACAATGACCACACTTGGGAAACTGGCGACGCATTTGAATTCTTCTTCCAACCAAGATATCGCGAAGACTATTACGAGGCCCATGTTACACCAGAGAAAATCCGTCTTCAACTGCACATACAGGACTACCGAACATTCCGCGGCGTCGCCCATGAACAGAAAATCTGCGATATCGGCCTGACCGCCAAAACACAAATCTTCCGCGACAGCAATCTATGGCTCGCGGAAATGGACATTCCCTACGCGACCATGGGCATGGCCGCGGAACATCTCATTGGCTCACGATTCGTCTTCTCGCGCTACAATTACATGTTCGACGGAAGCAAGCCAGCCATCACATCGACGCAAATCTTCCCGAAAACGGCGCATTTTCCGCCGCTCTGGCATGTCATTGCCGGATAGATTTACCAATTGAAAACTGGTATATATTCACGCCGTTGTATTCTGCGTAACGTACGCGTGTTCCAGAACGGATACCCACGCCACGCCTCTGGAATACCGCAAGGCAAACCGAAAATAAACTCGAAAGGAACGAATACCATTCCCATAAAACCGCCTGCTGCATGGCCGTTGTGGAACATGTCCAAGGATTCGCTAGTTCGAAGGTAACTATTGTAAAAACCTTCTGCAACCATATCCGGCAGAACATTTAGCGGAAACAGGGCGATGCTCGCCACCGTGGCGTGTTTCGGTGGCGGTGGCAATATGTTGCTGGTCGCGACACCGCTCCGCTGGCAGCCATTCAGACGGTCAATCATTACCTGCTCCCATTCCCCCCAGCCGTTTGTCCATGCGATTTCGGCGGCCACAACGACCTTTTTGTCATCGTTCAACAGAAACAAGATTTCCGCCATGCGGTATGCGGCTTCCGCGACCGTCTCTTTGTTGCGTTCATTCACAGGCTGGCAGTCTTCAATAATAGCCTCATACTGCTCCGCCGCCTTGCGGTAATAAGCAGTCGCTGTCTGAACGTCATTGGGAAATAACTTCGCCGCAGCCATGAACGCATCTGCCAAATGGTTGTGTATGACGGCCCGTTCGCTTGGCAGACCGTTTTTCGTCCGTAGCTCCAAAGCCCTTTGCAACAACGTGATGCTCTGATTCAACAAAACAGAAGCTTCTTCTAAACTACCCGCCTTGAAGGCTTGCTCATAATAAAACCGCCCTGCTTCAATGCAGACATCCGCATCATTCATATCGACATGGCGTTCATCCTTCGGCCCGAATTGATAGGTCGTCACATTCGGCTTGGCAGGCGGTGTCTGCGCAACAACCATTGCGCAGACTAGCAACAGGATTCCTATAAAATACAGAATTTTAGTATTCATTTCTAGGCCTCCAGCCTTTCTAGCATTCTAGAAAGCCATAAGCCATTGGCCATAAGCCATCAGCACTGCCTCCGCTTTAGCGGGAGGCAGTTTTCTGCACATGTTTCACCCAGCAGACGCCGCAGACGCAACGCTTCAGGCCGCATGTTCCGTCGTCGGGCGCGTTTTCAGGACGTTTCACACTATCCCAAACAAGCTTCGTAAACGCCTTCCAGTCAGGATCTTCCTTGCTTGTGAAAGCATGTTCCGTGATCTGCCCCCAACCGCCCTGCTCGACAGGCAGCGCGATGTTCAAAATACGGCTTGCAGGAATGTTCGCAACGTTCACCAACGTGTCGAACGGCTGTTTCGAAAGCTCTTCGCCGAAGCGTTTCGCGATGGCTTCGCGCAGCGCCTTCTCGCCGTCGGCATCGATAAAGCTACCTTCACTGCGGGAGAACGAATAGTCGCCAAAATACTGCACATTCAGATCCAGCCATGTGATGACCAAATTCAGGCTGTCCTTATCCGCCAGCAACGGTTTGCAATGGCCATTCATCAGCTTTTTCATCAGATTGCTCGCATGGGCGAAATAATCGCGCGGAACGCTGGAGCCTGTCTCCTGATTGCGTTGTGCGAGACGGATGCTGCCAGGAACCCTCATGATATTCATGTAAGAATGCGAATATGGCGTCCATGTCGGACGGCGCTTATCCATGATGCCGCGCAGATCCAGCTTCTCCGTCGCCTTGCCGAAGCCATGGCAACTGATGCAGTAGCGATCCCACACAGGTTGCACAGAGCGAACATAGCTGAAACCACCTTTATAATCAGTACCCGGAACTGGTTTGATTTCATCGGGTTGCGTCATCGACATCGGACGCGCAGGCGCCGTTTGCGAACGGTTTTCATGGCAACCGACGCAGCTCAAAAGTTCGCCGCCATGCACGTAGATGAACGAACGCATCGTCATGATGGCCTGCCCGGTTTCATCCAAAGCCTGCAACTGCAACGGCTTGCCAGACGGCAAATGGAAGAAAGCGGAGCCATCTTCACGAACGGGCACGATTCCTTCCACTTTCTTCGTGATTTCATTGTCCGCCACGCTTCGGCTTGGAACGGATGCCGTCGGCTGGCAGATGATGGAATTGACACGCAATGCTTTCACTTTCGCGCCAAAATCCATACGACCGATATTCGCATTTTGGATATAAACCAGACCAGGCTTGTCGCTGTTCGCGTCCGCCAAGGCGGAGCAAAGATTCGGCGGCACGGGACGGCTCTGAATCGGAATCGGGCAAATGCAAGACATGTTCGGATCAACGTAGATTTCTTCGCGGCCGCCCATCGTGTCGATCAGCCAAATACGATAGGCGTTGACCGACTGGATGCCGCCTTCGAAGACTATCGGCTCTTCAGAACGCGCCACAAGCGTCAACTCCGCATTCAGCGGCCATGGCGACGTAAACGGATGATCTGTACGGCCTTCCCCTTCAGGGAAGCGTTCTTCTGGCGTAATACGCGTCAACGGCTCGGGGCCATCTTCGCCAAGCTTCTGGTCGATGTGGATGATGGATCCCGCCGTGTAGGAATGGTGCGCCATCGCCGTCGCGATGATTTTGTCCGAGCCTGGAATCAGCCGCGCTTCCGCGATCATGTAAGGATTGCGGGTATAGTTGCCGTAGAAATGGGCCGTTCCCGTGCCGTCCGGACGCATCGTCCAAAGACTCTGGTAGATCGTGTCATGGCGGTTGATGTAATCCCACCGCGTGTAGATCAGACGACCGTCCGCCAAGACGCTCGGATCCCATTCGTTTGCTTCGCCATAGGAAAGCGGACGGATATTCTTGCCGTCGCCGTCCATTCTGTAGAGGAAGTAGGCGGGCGTGTAACGGCCGCCATGACAACGACCAAAGGATTGGCAACGCGTTGAAACAAAAGCAATTCCGCCATCCGGCAGATAGCATGGATCAAAGTCTTCGATGAGTACTGTGTTGCGGTTGCCGACACGTGTCATTTCGTCCTGTTCCGTTCCCGTAATCTGGCGGAGTCCGCTGCCATCCACGCCGATTTCATAGATGAAGAAACGACGATGGTTAGCGTCTTTCACAGAATGATCGCAGTAGGAGAACAGAATCTTCTTGCCATCATAGGACAGATCCGGATGGGCCACGCTGCCAATCGGAAGTTTCCCTTCCAGAAGGACTTCCTCCCGCGGCTTCGCGGATTTCCAATCGTGCAAAACAACCAATCCCGCGCCCGGACGGCTACGGCGGCCAAGATACTGATCGACCATGTGGCTGTACGTCGTCGGCGGCTGTTTATTAATCAGCAAGTCGTTGAACGCCAACGCCGGATGCTTGAAGAGAATTTCGCGGCGCAAGGCGCGAAGCTCTTTGATAAGCGCGGTCCAATCGCTTTTCGCCTCTGAATTCCGCTTTGCTTCAATCTGCTCACGATATGCGGCAAGTTTTTCCGCATAACCGTCCATCGGTGTCGCTTTCGAGACATAATCCAACGTCCGTTCCGCTAATGCCATGACGCCTTCAATTTCCGACATCGAATTCAATGCATCGCGGACCGCGACATACAATTTCAGATAGTCAAATTGAGACGTCTTCGCATCGGCTTGCAACGCTTCCAGTTTGTCCGCAAAACGCTTGCCGCTCCGCCCCTGCTTCTCCGCCAACTCCTTGATGGCGGGAATCAATTTCAGCGACAGATTCTCGCGGTTTTCAATCACAAAACGGTGGCCGCCGCCGACATGCAGATCGCGGTTGATCCAGCCTGCAACCTGCGGGAACTGTTCGTTCAGTTTGTTCCAGGCCTCCATGGCCGCCCATAATGCGGGACGCACCGCGTACAACGAATAGCCCATCATCAAATTGGAACTGCTGCCGGTATTCTTGTCACAACCAGCGGAGACGGTGAACTTTGTGTACTTTTTGACCAACTTGAGGTTGATATAGCTGTTCGCATGAGCGAACCAGCCTTCGTCATAATCCTTGCCCGCGATATTCAGCTTCTGATTGATTTCATTCGTGTTGAAGCGCAATCTATCCCATTGCGTCCAAGAACCTTTGATGTAAACATTCAGACCGGACTCTGTCGTGCCATCCACTTTCGTAAAGACAGGATTGACCCAACAGGAATGGTCGTAGCCGTTGCTATCGCCGCCGTCATCGACGATTAGCCAAAGTTCGTCCAATCCGGTCACATTCGCCGTCAGCGTGATAGGCTCTTCCGACCGTTTGACTTTCAGCTTCGCGTCCAACGGCTTCCACGCGTTCGCCGGCAAAGCGTCCATTTCCGCCAACGCCTTGGCGCAGGCCTCCTCCCAACCGTCCGTCGGCCCGGCAATCAGACATCCGCATATCGACAACAATATCAGCAAAAAGGCTTTTTTCATGATGACATTCCTTATAACGACGGCATCCACGCCGTAGGGGGTGTGGCGGCGGCGTCCCCGCCGTCGAGAAATATTAAACAGTATTGTAAAAAAAAATAACCTTTTTTTGCCAAAATGCAATTTTTCTTATTTTTTTATCTCATCAGAGCCTGCCAACGACACAATAGGCACGGCGATCATGGCGGCCACCGCCCCTACGCAGACACTAGAGCCCAGCAGCGATTTCAACCATGGTAACGCCTGGCAGCTGATATCTGGAACCATCTGGACGCCAAGCCCTGCCGTCAATCCAACCGCCGCCACCAGAAGATCATTGGACTTCTTAACGCTTTTCACGATCATCGTCAAACCGACGTTCAGAAAATACGCGGCGGCGACCAACATGCTACCGCCCAATACCGCCGCCGGCATTGCCGAAATCAATGCTGAAAGTTTCGGTAGGAAACTCAGAAGTACCAACATGGCAGCGACTTCGAAACCGACCGCGTGATTTGTCACACCGCTCATCTGGGCGATGGCGATGTTGCCACTGAACGTCGTGTTCGCCGTCGTTCCGCCCAATCCAGCCAGTAAACTGCCGAAGCCGTCCGCCAACAAACCACCTGCAACTCGTTCATTTTCAACTTTTACAGGCTTTCCATCGTTGCTGACCATTGCGATGGCGTGGATGTCGCCGTATGTCTCCAACGTCGTCAGAACATAAGCGATGCCAAACGGCAGTATCAGTTCGAAGGAGAAGTCCGGCATGCCATACCAGAACGGCTTCGGGCAGCCCAACCAACCAGCCGCCGCGACGGTGCCGTAGCTCGCCATTCCCATGAAATGGCCAACGATGTAACCGACGATCAATCCGAACACGATCGAGCCCGTCCGCAGGAATTTCCATGACGAATATTGGGCCGCCAAAATACACGCTATCGTAAAGGTTCCCAAGCATATATGACGCCACGTCCCGTAATCCGACCCATAGCCGCCGCCGAACTGTTTCAAACTCACAGGAATGACCGCGCACGCCAATAACGTCACAATCACACCAATCACAACAGGCGGCGCGATTTTCTTCAAATGCCGCGCAAACGGCGACAGAATGATTTCCACAGGAGCCATCACCATCGTCATCCCGAAAACCATCGGTAGCCCCCCCATCTTGCCTGCCATGATGGACGGCGCAATGAACATGCTGCTCGATCCCATCATCAACAGATAGCCAGAACCGATGAATGGTAAGTGACCGCATTGCAGGCATGTAGAGATGCCGCTGACGATAATCGCCATCGTCACGATCTGCCGTTGCGATTCCGCATCCGCCCCAATCGCCCGCGCGATAATCAATGGCACCATGACCAGCCCCGCGAACATCGACAACGTCTGCTGCAACGCCGCCACCAACCGCAGGCTTTTGCTCTCCCCCTGTCCCCATGACAAATGACCATATTTTTCTTTTGACATATTAACAATTCTCCGGGAGGGTCCCGCTCCTGCGGAACCGCGCGTTTCTCCCAATGTTTTTATAATTCCTTCAACAGCCGTCTGCAATTGAACACCTTCTCCATCAGGCTGTTGCGTGTATAATAATAATGGTTGGATGCTTCGAAACCAATCCGTGAATCAGCCCGCATCACAGCCAGAAGTTCCTCCGCCAGAGCCATTTCTTCCGTCACGATCGCTTTCATTGCAACCTTGTCGCCCGCGTTACGACGACGCACAAAGCAAATCTGCAGATATGTGCTTCTGAAATGGCAGTACGATGCCTTCGCGACGCTCAGCAAATCATCCATGTTCATCTTGTCAACTGCTTTAGGCGCAGCCTGTTCCAGATATTTAAGACCTTCCTTCCAGCCTTCGCTCAAGATTTTGAATTCGTTTTCAAAAACATCCTCCGGATAGAAATTACCACGCCATGAAGTCAAATCGTCATACGGATAACCGATCATCGTCGCGTGGTAACCCGTTGGTTTGTCGTATAATAGCGCATGCGGACCATAGTTCTGCGGTGCATTGTAAATCGTCGCCGTGCTGTTGAACGGAAAATGACGGAAACTTTCGTCGAATTTTTCATAAGCCTTCAGCACCAATGGTGCCGCTGCATCTCCAAAGTCTTCTTTTGCAATCTCTTCCTTGCTCTTGGAGAGCAAACGAATGTTTCCGCCTGGATAACCACCAAGCGTCCAACTGAGCATGAAATTCTTCACGCCTTCCTTCCGCAGATTCGACAAATGCTCATCCACAAGTCCAGGCACGGGGATGTACGGCACGGCGCTCAATTCCCATGTGCAGTTCAACTGCACTTTCGCCACGGTTTCAACGCCCGCTTCGCGGGCTGTCTTCCACAGTTCCTTCGCCGTCGGGCCTGGCCCGGGCTTTGAAATCGAATAGTCCTGTACAACGCCTGCATAGCCACCGACATTCGTCGGTGTCAGCGTCTCGCTAACACATTGCAATTTAACGCCTTTCGGCAACATGCCAATCAAATCTTTGTTCCATGGTGATGCCCATGCCCAACTCCAGGCGATGATTTCCGCATCAGGCTTCGCCGCCCATGCACCACGCGCAAACGCGCCGATGACGTCTGCAATAACCGCCGCAGGGCCGCGTGGCGCACAACGTGGACACGCCGGCGGATGCGCAATGCTCGATTTCGCCCAGCAGTTCGTAAGATTTTCCGACATCGTGATGCAGAACAATCCGCCTAGATCAGGAACTTCTGTGAACAGTCGTTTCACACCGTCTTCCAACATCTTAAGCACTTCTGGATTGCTTGTGCACAACGTGTAAAGATCGGCAAAAGACGCATGGATTCCCTTCCATTCAGGATGATTTTCGAAGAACGCCGCAGGCATCGCACGCGGTTCGTTCAAATACAGCATCAGCTTGATGCCGCGCGCCGCCATCCGCTTCGACAGATTACGCAGATTTTCCAAACGCGTCTGCCAGCCGTCTGAATACGGCGTTTCACCAAACCATGGAACTAGCGAATACAGAACGGCTTGCATCCACAAAGCATTGACGCCGTTCGCCGCATAGACATCCAACATGTTGTCTGGAAACGGATCAAGTTTCGCATCGATCAACGGATCACCGTAAAGCGCTGAATACGAATACAGCATGCGCAACTCTTTCGCATCGTTCGCGGGCTTCCGCCCATGGGCGGAAATACTTTGCAGGAAGCCGAACGGCGGCTCTTCCGCCGACGGCTGTTTCGCCCACACTTCGTCACGAATACAGCGCAATTCTTCCGTCGCTTGAATCTGCTCCGTGGTAAGTTCTTTATAGAAAGGCTCTTCCACAGTCGGTTTCAAACAACCGAGCTTGATCCAGAAGAAATCATCTTCGCGAAGAATGAAATCCAATTTTTCCGCCGTCCAATCCAAAAGCGTCAGAATCTGGTCGTATGACAATAGATGCCAATTCTGACGAATAATCGTCAAATAGCCTCGTGTCAACCACTTGTCGCACTGCGACTCATCCAACGACAGCCCCATCATCGCTCCCGCCCGCAACAGATTTTCGCGCGTCGTCCGCAATGCTTTGGCGATACGTTCCAACGGAACCATCCCCCAGTTGCGCCACAGCACAGCCTGCCAAGTCGTCGGGAAATGACGGCATTCCACCGCCGGTTTCGTCGCGCCCATTTCCAATGTGACTGCCATTATCTATACTCCTTTGTTCTGTATCGACGGCGGAAGCCGTCGTGCGAAGGCGGGACGCCTCCGCCACACTATTCGCCTATTTTATTTTATAAAGTTCCACGTGGTCAAAATAGATTTTTCCAACGCTTTTGGCTGCGCCAAGCTGAAAGCTCAGCCGCCGTTCGTCGGACGGCGAGAAGAAATAGCCTTCGATTTCACACCATTCTCCCGCTTTGAGGTTGGGCGTGAAGAATTTAGAACTGACAGCATCATCCCATCCCGTGCCGTTTGGCATGCGGAAACGGACGCTGACCGTCCCTTCACATTCCGGATAGCGTTCGATTTTGACTTTTGCCCGAACAAGATACAGGCCCGGCTGGAGGAAGATGTCTTGTAAAATACATGCATTGTCCGTATCGGCGAACCATGCGCAACTTTTTCCATCTTCCGCGCCGTCTTCGCTCATGCCGCATGTGCCGAAATTGCGCCGCCAGAAGTTCCAACTATTTGCCCCCAAAGTCGTTGTATCGGTTTGAGCCACACCGGTTTGGTTGCCATGTTCTTCAAAAGACGGATTCTTCACAATGTTCGGATAAGCCTCTGGATTGGCGCGTTGCTTACGCGAAAATTCCATGACTTCCGGATAGGCCTTCATGAGGTCGTTGTTTTCAAAAGGCGCGATGAGACGTTCAAGATACACCCGCGATTTTGGCGAAAGATCACGATTTTTGGCCCGCGCAAGTGCCTTTTTACACTGTTCGACCAAACCGCATTGCACAAGAGCCGACCACGAAATGTTCGGATTCGTATGGTAGAGCGCAGGAAACGGCGAACGGTTCCATGCTTTTTCCGCGCATGAAAGATATTCCGCGACATCGTCCGCAGACGCTCCGTAGACGCGATCTAAATACATCCTGCGCAATGCATTGACGTCTTGATATGGATTCCAGAGCAGTTGATTGATGACCCAAATATAGATGCCGTTACTGTCCCAAATGCTACTACATGTGTTGTGATTGTTGTGGCCGTAGATTTTCAGCGACGTGTCCTGCACGACTTCGCTATAGGCGCAACGGATGCCGCGTTCGTACGACCAGCGGTAATCGTTAGCCGCGTTCACATCCGCTGGCCGTGGATAGTCGTTGGAAAGGCCGTGATAGTCGTAAAGCACGATGTTGCTGGCCATACCGTAATCAAGCCAACTCTTCAGTCGCGTGAAGGAATAGTCGTTTTGCGGCGCATAGACTGGATATTTGATGTCTTTGAATGGTGCGGTACAGATGATGCGGACGTTGTCCTCCACGGGCACGGCGGGGGCGATTTCCGTGAAAAGATACGCATATGTGCTGACGCCGACGCCTGGATGATTCTTTTTCAGAAAACGCGCCACTTCGTTGAGAAACATGTAGTATCGTGTCGAATAGAACGCGGGATCGCCAAGTTGTAACAACCGTCCATCAGGCAACTTGATGGGGGCTTTGCACATTTCGCAATCACAGCATACTTCATTGTCTTCGATACAGACGGAAAACCATTTTTCATCGGGAAGACTGCGAACTTTCGCCTCCATCTCCTTCAGAAAGATGTCGAGCGTCTCCGGATTGGAAAAACACGGCTGCGTCGTCCGCATCTGGCCGTTGATCCACGTTGGCTGCTTGCGCACACCGCCATGCGCGGCGAAAATATTTGGATGATCTTTCCAATATTTGGTAGGCGAAAGATACCGTGTGATGACGTTGTGGCCGTAAAATGCTTCCTGCCAAAGCCCCCAGCCATTGCGGCTCGCCAGCATGTCCGCTTCCTTTGGAATGGAGCACCAATTTGCGCAGTTGCGGATATTCCACATAACTTCCGGAGTCGGTACAGGATAATCCACCTTCCATCCGCGTAACAACATCAACGGGACATCCATGTAGTCGTTTTCTTTCAGCGACAGCGTCGGCGTGACGGTGAAAATCGTGCCGATTACCGTGTCCGGCCGCGCCCAGATGATATCCGTGTTACGTTGCAGCAATCGGTAAACGCCATTGAGCACGCCTTTTGACATCGCGCCAAAAATATGGAGATTGTTTCCGTCCCGACGGACGGCATAGCCGTCCGTCTTGTCCAACGTCAGCAAATCCTTCGCATGATGTTGCAACACGGTTGCCGTCGTGCCAAGATAAATGTGTTGAGGACAATCACTTGCGGCTTGAACAATCGGTAGTTCCGCTCCCGTGATTTCCTTCACCCAAAATTGCAGTTCGTCCGCCGCATGACGGAGCGTCACATCCGCATCAGCGGCCAACACGATATCCGTAACGGCGCGGCCGTTTTCCGTAACAGGAAATGGCATCGCCATGCAGCAAGCCGTCAGAAGAAACAGCAGTAATAATGGTTTGGCAAAATTACATTTCATAAAAGTCTTGGGCATTATTTGTCCTGTATCGGCGGCGGAAGCCGTCGAAAAAGTCACTTATACTGATGCCGTTGAAGCACTTCCGCCTGCCATGCGGCGTTGAGCGAGACGAAACGTGCAGAGAAACCACAGATTTTGATAATGAGATTCAGATGGCGTTCCGGATGGACTTGCGCATCCAGTAAGTCCTCACGAGAGAAGCAGTTAGGCTGCAAAAGATGGATGTTCTTCTTCGCGAACGTTCTGAAGACCGACTCCAACGCCTCCGGCGTGACACTGCTCTTATCAAATGACATATTGCAGTTGGACGCGAAGATATTTTCATGATGTAGCGAACCAATTGCGTTCAAAGCGGTTGTAATGGCCGAACGATTGCGGAATTCCGACGGCACAAGCCCCTGCGCAAGATAGTCACCATTACGGCGGCCGTCTGGCAGTGCACGCATCTTTTCGCCCCAGAAGCGATATTCGCGATAAATCCACGCCGCAATGAGATACGGCCCGCCGCGGTCGTTCGTCAAATCGCAGATGTCACGATGGACGGAATCATAGATGAAGGACATCAAACGGTTCGGCAGCTCCGTATCATCACCCCAATACGGGCACTTAAGAACTTGTGCACGAAGCTCTTCCGCACCTTCCCAATTGCGGCGGACGGCTTCCAGAAGTTCACGGACCGTACAGACATGGCGGTCGAAGCAAAGCGTTTTGATCGCACAAAGTGAATCGACTACGTTGGCGGTAAAGGCCAGCGTGATGATGCGCGGCTTTTGGTCGCAACCTCCTGCCGTGACGTCTTTTCGGTTCTCAATACAACTATTGAAGCAGGCGGAATACGCGGGATGCGGATTCGACAACGGCGTCAATTTGCCGTATTCCGTGTAGATACGCAACTGGTCGCGCAGGAATGTGATGAAATCTTCATAGAATTGATTAAGTAGCGTGTCGAAGTCTGGACAGTCATCCAATGGACGGAAGGAGACGCGGGCTTCTCTCATCAGCGCATCATCTTGGTAGATAGCCGCTTCCAACGCACGAGCGACACTGATGTAATTGGCCGTATCGACATCCGTGATGCTATCCACATAGCCGTCCCAACAGCCTGTGCCGATGTACGTCCGCGCCCATTCGAGCGGAACGCCTGTCTGTTGGAGGGCGGGAATGTTGTGGCTGTCGTTGAAGAGCGCAAACACGCAATGCGTGTCGCAAACCATCTGCGCAATCGTTGCAAGATATTCATGTGGAGAGTTTTCGTCAAACCGACAATGGAGCTTCGGGAAGATGATGTCGAGCTCCTTGTGCGCCTTGAGGACCATCCGCGTGATGTCGTTGAAGACGGGAGCACCGTTTTTGTCGCAGCCGCCGAGCGTAATGGGAATTTCCAGTTCATGGGCGCTGTAAGTCTCCACCTTCGTCATGCCGTCGTAATGGCAATCAGCGATGGTCAAAAAACGGCAGATAAGATCGTAGGTGGCTTCCTTCGTAAGTCGCCCCGCCGCGATATCGGCTTCGTAAAAGTCGATAAGATAAGCATCTACGCGCCCCAAGGCGAACATCGCCAATCCATCGACGAGCGCGAGAATCTCCCGTGAGAACCACAACGTATTCAGCGCTTCATAGAATGTTTTTGGCGGCTCCCAAGGGCAGCGTCTGGCCGACACGGCGATCATGCGCATGAACTCCGCCTGTTGCGGCGTCAGTGACTCTTCGGCAAGAATCTTTTCCGCCATGCCCGCAAATTTCAATTGAAGCCTGTGGACGGCTTCAAGACCTGCCGCCGCCGTTTCGAGAAACGCCTTTTCCTCAGCCGTCGTGCAATTTGGCAATTCCGCCAACGCCTTGTCATGGAAGTACTTGTAACCATGTTTGAGGATATTTTGGAACGGCGGAATATGATGGACTTCGTCCGTGAAGAAACCACAGCAGAGGATGTAGTTCTGCTTGCTTCGCGCGGAAAAGACTTTTTGTTCCTCCTGCGGAATCTTCTCCGACATGAATTTGAGCGTCAGTTCGCGCGGCGTCCAGCCTGGCTTGTTGACATACCAGCCGCCGTTGATGCCCGCCTCATAATAGAACGGCGAATTGCGGTAGATGAACAGCGGCGCGAGCTCTGGAATCAATTCATAATATGTTCTCTTCACGTCACATGCGGTATAATCTGGATGCGCATCCGCATACTCCTTCAGCTTCGTCCGCAGCGTCGCGATGCATCCATGTATTTTAGGAGCCTTCGCCTGATCGATATTATTGTCCGGCAACAGCGCACGCACTTCCTGCCGTAATGCATTCATGTCTAATGTGTTATTATCGTTCATTATTCGTGTTCAATCGTGCCTATTAGTGTCTTGTCAGTGATTTCTGCTCGAAAACGCCTCGCTGGCGTGATAGGAGCTGCGAACTAACGGTCCGCAGACAGCGCAGGAAAATCCTATTTCCTTCTCCGCGATGCGTTTCCATTCGTCAAACTCCTCCGGCGGAACCATCCGTGCCACAGGCCAGTTGTCTTTCGTCG
>JAEEGH010007440.1_pt1 | contig 26344 bp, 23 predicted proteins | sample 9134181 | NCBI WGS metagenome assembly JAEEGH01 (sample SAMN16246544, study PRJNA631951) | gut metagenome | biome: gut microbiome; feature: rumen; material: DP-attached | host: Bos | place: Iran: Karaj | collected 2018-10 | reverse complement strand
GAGGGCATGATTGCGGAGGTCGAGCGCGGCAGCCTGTGCCTGGAAAAACTGGAAGCCATGACCTGCGTCTGCTCCGTTGGTCTGGACATGATCGCCATTCCCGGTGATACTTCCGCAGAAACCATTGCGGCCATTATTGCGGACGAATCTGCCATCGGCATGATCAACAACAAGACTACGGCAGTGCGCGTCATCCCCGTTCCGGGAAAAGGTGTGGGCGATAAAGTTGAATTCGGAGGTCTTTTGGGACATGCTCCCATCATGGCAGTCAGCAAGTTTAAAGCGGACACCTTTATTGCGCGGGGAGGCCGTATTCCGGCTCCGGTGCGCAGCCTGACGAACTGATAAAACGAAGCAGCTCTCGGTCTGTACTGGGGGCTGTTTTTTTACAAAGAGGTACATGAAATGCGTAAAAAAGACAAACAGGAAATCATTGCCGCGCTGGAAAAACGGTACAGCGGAACCGGCACGGCGCTGCATTACAATTCCCCCTTTGAATTGCTGTGCGCCGTCATCATGTCGGCCCAATGTACGGACGAACGGGTCAACAAAATTACAGCCCGCATTTTCCCACGGTTGAACACACCGGAAAAGATGGGGGCGCTGACCCGGGAACAGCTGGAAGAAGAAATCCGTGACTGCGGTCTGTACCGGGCCAAAGCCAAAAACCTGCTGGGCATGTGCCATATGCTGACAGAAGAATTCGGCGGCGTGATTCCCAGGGATATTCCGACCCTGATGAAACTGCCGGGAGTGGGGCGAAAGACTGCCGACGTAATTGCCAGCGTTGTTTACAAGGTTCCGGCTATTGCAGTGGATACTCATGTGTTCCGCACATCTCACCGTCTGGGACTGTCGGAAGCAAAAACACCGGAAGCCACGGAACTGGACCTGCAGAAACTGATTCCCAAAAACAAATGGGCGGACGCCCATCACTGGTTCATCTGGCACGGACGTCTCACCTGCAAAGCACGCAAACCGTTGTGTGATGAGTGCGTATGTTTGCAGCTATGTCCGTTCAAAGAAAAAAATATTACAAAATAATACAGGAGGTGCTTATTTGCAGCCAGACACAATTTTAAAAGAGTGGTTCGGCTACGACAGCTTCCGCCCCGGGCAGCGGGAAGTGGTGGATACGATTCTCAGCGGCAGGGACTGCCTGGCCATATTACCGACCGGCGCAGGCAAGTCCGTCTGTTTCCAGGTGCCTGCTTTGATGCATGCGGGACTGACGTACGTCATTTCACCGCTGATATCCCTGATGGAAGACCAGGTGGCCCACCTGCAGCAGAATAATATTCCGGCTGTCTGTATCAACAGCGGTATGAGTAAGCATACCTATAATGAAGTCATGTGTGATATTCATACCGGTGTTTATAAACTGGTATACCTTTCACCGGAACGGCTGCAGAATGAACGGTTTATCCGCTTTGCCTTAAAAAATCCGCCGGACTTTGTGGTGGTGGATGAAGCCCATTGCGTCTCCCAGTGGGGACACGATTTCCGTCCCTCTTACCTGCAAGTTCATGCTTTTGTGGAACAACTGCCGAAGCGGCCTCTGTATGCGGCCTTTACCGCCACGGCTACACCCACGGTACGGCAGGATATTATCAGCAGCCTGGGCCTCGCTGACCCGGTGGTGATTACCCGCAGTTTTGACCGCCCCAATCTGTTTTTTGCAAAAAAATCCCCGGCAGATAAAGACCGGGCCCTGCTGGATGAACTGGAGCAGGTAACAGGCAAAAGCGGCATCATTTATTGTTCCACCCATCAGCATGTGGAACGGTGTTTCCGGTTACTGCGGCAGCACGGATACAGCGCTGCCCGCTATCATGCCGGATTGTCTGTGGGAGAGCGGACAGCAACGCAGGCTGCGTTTATTAACGGCCAGGTGCAAATTATAGTTGCGACGAGCGCCTTTGGCATGGGCGTCGATAAGGGCGATATCGCTTTTGTCATCAATTACAATATGCCGCAAAGTCTGGAAGAATATTATCAGGAAGCGGGGAGGGCCGGGCGTAACGGAGAGGACGCACGGTGCACCCTGTTTTACAGCCTGGAAGACCTGCGCATTGGCAAAGCCCTGGCGCAGCAACAGGATAAACCGGAGAGGGCGTTGCGGCTTCTTGCGGCTATGTGGGACTATTGTCAGTTTGACGGGTGCCTGCGTAACTATATTTTGAGCTATTTTGGGGAAACGCGTGTGGAAAACTGCGGAAAATGCAGTTACTGTAGTGAGTCGGGCTTGTGGAAACAGTTCACAGATTTTTTCCGGAATAAACGGAATTATTAAAAGCTTTTTTGCAGGAAAAATGCTTTTAACAGAGAATAACATAATTGGCGTAGTTTGTGGAAACGCATTGAATCAGTGTTCTCATATCGTTCAGGCAAGATGTTCAGCTTGCTGCAGGACAGTTAGTGCGAAATCCGTATTTTATAAACGTTGTATGCTGTTCAGGAGGTTGTATTTATGAAGCTGACTTTTTTAGGCGCGGCCCGGACTGTTACAGGATCCTGTTATTTACTGGAAGCAAACGGAAAAAAAATACTGGTGGACTGCGGCATGTTCCAGGGTTCCAAATCCGTCAAAGATTTTAATGAAAAGCCTTTTGCCTTCAACCCCGGGGAAATTGACGCCATGGTTCTGACCCATGCCCATGTGGATCACAGCGGTCTGATCCCGCGTCTGGTGAAAGAGGGCTTTAAAGGCCGTGTGCACTGTACAAAATCCACGCAGCAGCTCTGCACGATCCTGCTGCCCGACAGCGCGCACATCCAGGAATCCGATGCGGAATATGCCAACCGTAAAGGCCTGCGGGCAGGAAAGTCTCAGGTACTGCCCCTGTTTACAGTTGACGATGCCTATACGGCGCTGCAGTCTTTTTATGTTCATAATTTCGAGGAACCTTTCGAAGTGGTTCCCGGGATCAAGGCAAAACTGCGGGTTGCGGGCCATATCCTGGGCAGCGCAGTAGTGCGTCTGGAAATAGAGGAAAACGGAAAAATGACGACCATGATTTTTTCCGGCGACGTAGGGCAGCCGAAGCAGCCTATCGTAGAAGATCCTTCTATCCTGAAAGGCGCGGACTTTATTGTAACGGAATCCACGTACGGGAACCGGAAGCATAAAGAGTATGATAAAGAAGCGGAACTGGCTAAAATTATCAATGAAACCGTAGAACGGGGAGGCAATGTGGTCATCCCTGCCTTTGCGGTAGGACGTACCCAGGTCCTGCTGTATTATTTCCAGAAGCTGACGCAGGAAGGAAAAATACCGGATGTGCCGATTTATGTTGACAGCCCGCTGGCCACTAAGGCAACGGGGATCACGTTAGCCAATAAAGAAGAGTATGACGCGGAGACCCGGGCGCTGGTAGAATTTCAGGGGGACCGGCTGTTTGCCATGAAGAATGTGCATTTCACACCGACGGCGGAAGAGTCGCGCATGATCAACGGCATGGAAGGTCCGAAGATTATTCTCTCTGCCAGTGGCATGGCGGATGCAGGCCGTATCCTGCATCATCTGAAGCATAACCTGTGGCGTCCGGAATGTTCTGTGGTCTTTGCCGGCTATCAGGCGGAAGGAACCATGGGCCGGAATCTGATTGACGGCGTAAAAAAAGTTAAAATTATGGGCGAGACCATCCATGTTGCTGCACAAATAGTCAATATGACGGGTTTCTCTGCCCATGCGGATAAAGACCAGCTCATAGAATGGTACAAAAAAATGCCGCAGAAACCCAAAATTTTCTTCGTGACCCACGGTGAATTTGACGCGGCCTCGGAATTGTCCAAAGCCCTTCAGATGCAGATGGGAACGGCAACCTATATTCCCAAGTTTGGAGACAGCATTGTCATAGACGGTACGGATTATGTGATTGAAGAGGCGCCTGAGGTTGAGACGACTCCGGAAGTGGCGGAACTACAGGACTCGATTTCCGCTGTGGAACGGAATTATATGCAGTACCGTAACAAGATTGAGCAGATTGCTCTCCGGGACAGCGCCAAAGCGGATCAATTGCGGAAGAAGCTGGAAAAGGTCCGCCGTTATATGGACGATATGCTGGGGAACATTTGATTTTTCATTGCAAAGTATTGATGTTTCATACATTAAATGTAAACAAAATGTGAAAAAAGTGATTGACATTTAAAAACCGCCTTGCTATACTTGACTTAATTTCAAACAGAAGTTATGAACAGGAATGGTTCTGATTGCGGACTTCAGAGAGCCGGCGGCTGGTGCAAGCCGGTGGAAGCGTTGAAACCTCTCGCCTGGGAACTCTTTATCTGAACGGTTAAGGCTTTAGGATAAAGCGCTGCGGCGGCGTTACAGGCCAGGAGTATAATGTAGGGTGGTACCGCGTTAATAACGCCCCTGCCGGAATTTTCCGACAGGGGCTTTTTATTTTAAATTTTATTCAAATGAGGAGTGGAGGAGAAATTATGAAATCTGTAAAATGGTTTAAAGCGGCGGCGGTAGCGACATTGGCATTGGCGACGATCTGCATGGCAGGCTGCGGAGGCGGCGGAGATAAAAAGGCGGCGGCTCCGGCGGCAGGCAAAAAAGTGGAATATAAACTGGCTTATGCATTACCGGCCAATCATCCGCTGGCTAAAGGCGTAGAAAGCTTTATCGCAAAAGTTAAAGACAAAACCAAAGGCGAAGTAGTAATTACCTCTTTCCCGGCAGGCCAGTTATACAATGATAAAACCATGAACGACGCCATCATGACCGGCGGCGTGGATATGGGCCTGAACACGGTCGGCCGTTGGGCAACCATCATTCCGGCTATGGAAGTGTTTGACGTTCCGTTCGTATTCCCCGGGTACGAGAAAGTTGATACCGCGATCGACGGCGGTATGGGCAAGATCCTGGAAGAAGAACTGGCCAAAAAGCACGTTAAGGTTGTTTACTGGGCCGACTACGGGTTCGTTCAGTATGCTAACAACAAGAGGCCCATCAAAAAGCCGGAAGATTTCAAAGGCCTGAAGATCCGCGGTTACAGCGAACTGGCTTCCGAAACCATTAAAGCCCTGGGCGCTTCCCCGGTAACCATGGGCGCCGGCGAAGTATACATGGCCCTGCAGCGCGGCACCATTGACGGACAGTCTTCCGGCACTTCCGCCATGCGCGACCGCAAGATGTATGAAGTTACCAAATATCTGACCATCACCAACCATGCGTCCCCGGAATTTATCGTAGCCATGAATGACAAGTCCTTTGCCAAGATGAGCGAGCCGCAGCAGAAAGCTTTCATGGAAGCGGCCAAAGAAGTTCGTGACACACTGCGCAAGAATGCCAAGGCAGAAGATCTGAAGGGTCTGGAAGACCTGAAAGCAAAAGGCATGGAAGTGTATGTAGTTCCTGAAAGCGAAATCAAAAACTGGCAGGCAGCTACCAAGCCGGTCTGGGATATCTTCACGAAACATGCCGGCGAACAGGGCAAAAAGATTCTGGATCTGTGCACGAAATAACTGTTGTGGGAGACTGTCGTGAAAAGTTTTTTAGCTGTTTACAGAAAATTTTTAATGGGACTGACCCGCGTGGTAGGCATCATTGCTGGCCTGCTGCTGTTTATTCCCGCGTTTTCTGTCGTATATGAAGTTATTATGAGGGGAATGTTCAACAGCCCTACAGAGTGGGTGGTGGAAATTTCCACCTACTGTGTGACCATTGCCGGCTTTTTTGGTATGGCAGTGACTTTTGTGGCCAACAAACATATCAGGGTGGACATTCTGCTCTCCCATTTGAGCAAACGCACCAATGAGATTCTGAAAGTCGTTACGTCTTTCATCGGCATGGTGTTCTGCGGCATCGTTACCGTCTATTCCATCGGAATGGTGGCAATGACGCTTGAGCATGGGATGATTGCCCCTACCACATTGCGCACTCCGCTGTGGATTCCGCAGGCTTCACTGCCCATCGGCTTCGGCCTGATGTTCCTGCATTTTATCCGGACGTTCCTGGAAAACCTGATCATGCTGGGAGACCCGGACTATGATCCGGCCGCGGCGGCAGGGGAGGTGGCAAAATGATTATTTTGTTCACCGTTATGCTGCTGGTTCTTCTGGCCATCGGTCTCCCGGTAGGCTTTGCCCTGGGGACGGGAGGACTGGTGGGCATGCTTCTCTTTATGGGAGGGGACGGCACCCTGAACCAGATTCCGCTGCTGGCCTACAAGTCGCTTGATGATTTTGTGCTTTGCGCGGTGCCCCTGTATGTTATGATGAGCCAGATCCTGCTGGAAGGCAAAGTGGGCAACGACCTGTTCGAACTTGGCAACAAATGGCTGCGGCATCTGCCCGGCGGCTTAGGCGCGGCAACAATTGTAGCCTGCGGTATTTTTGCCGCCATTACCGGTTCTTCCGCCGCCTGCGCGGTTACTATCGGGGCCATTGCCATTCCGGAGATGCTGAAGCGGAATTACGAGCGGACGGTCGTGCTGGGCGCGGTTGCGGCCGGCGGTACCCTGGGCATCCTGATCCCGCCCTCCATCCCCATGATCCTTTATGGCGCCATCACCGGCGAATCCATCGGCCAGCTGTTCATGTCCGGCGTTATCCCCGGTTTCATGCTGACGATCTTCTTTATCGGCGTTGTGGTTTACAAATCCCGTAACCTGCCGCTGGAGCCGAAAGCCTCCTGGCAGGAACGGATAGACGCGCTGAAAAGCTCCATCTGGGGCCTGATGTTGCCGGTCATTGTAGTAGGCGGTATCTACACCGGCGCCTTCACACCGACGGAAGCGGCGGCTGTAGGCACCGTGTATTCCCTCTTTATTACGTTCTGTATTTACAAGACCCTGACCCTGAAACATCTGCCGAATATCCTGCTTGGCACGGTGAAGACGTCTTCCATGATCTTCTGCATCATGATCGGCGCCACCCTGTTCGGTTTCGTGCTGACGATTCTGCAGGTACCCCAGGCGCTGACCCTGATGGTAACGGAAATGCAGTTGAGCCGCTGGATATTCTTCATTATGATCAACTGCCTGCTGCTGTTCCTGGGCTGCATCTTGGAAACTGTTTCCATTATCTTCATTACGGTTCCCATCCTGTATCCCATTATCCTGCAGCTGGGCTTTGACCCCATCTGGTTCAACGTAATCCTCCAAATCAACATGGAAATGGCGCTGATTACCCCGCCGGTAGGCATGAACCTGTTCGTGCTGCAGGGCGTCAGTCCCGACAGCAAGATGACCCAGATTGTGAAAGGCGTTATTCCCTATGCGGTCGTTATGGGGATTGAAATGCTGATCCTCTGCTTCGTTCCCGGACTGGCGACCTGGCTTCCCAGCGTTGTGAAATAAGTTATTGTAAGGAGCGGACAAAACTGTACCCGGAATAATTTGGTCTGACGGTGTATGATTCAAAGGTTTGCAGTTGACACCGAAAAACAAAACGAATATAATAGTAAAGTCATAGATGAGGATGCTTTGATAAGCATCCTCATTCTTTTGGATAAAACAGTTATTCAGGTTTATTTTACGGCGGGATCGCCGGTGTATTTTACTTGTATCAGGATGAGGGATTGCAGAGGAGATTTTTAACTATGATTAGAAACGATATCCGGAACATTGCTATCATCGCTCATGTCGATCATGGCAAAACCACGTTAGTAGACGCAATGCTGAAACAGAGCCATATTTTCCGCGAAAACGAAAAAGTGGCGGAACGCGTGATGGATTCCAACGATCTGGAACGGGAACGCGGCATTACGATTTTGTCCAAAAACACTTCCGTTATGCATAAGGGAACGAAGATCAATATTCTGGACACGCCGGGCCATGCGGACTTCGGTGGGGAAGTGGAACGGGTGCTCACCATGGTAGACGGCGTGCTTCTGCTGGTAGATGCCTACGAAGGCCCCATGCCCCAGACGAAATATGTTCTGCGCAAGGCGCTGGAAAAACATCTGAAACCCATTGTTGTCATTAATAAGATTGACCGCCCGGATCAGCGCGCCACGGAAGTGGTGGATGAAGTTCTGGATCTGTTCATCGAACTGGAAGCCGACGACGAACAGCTGGAGTTCCCAGTGGTATACACGTCTGCCCGTTCCGGCTTTGCCAAATTATCCATGGATGATGACAGCGATAACCTGGAACCTTTATTCCAGGTCATTCTGGATACCATTCCCGCGCCGGATGTGGAAGTGGATCAGCCTTTGCAGATGCTGGCCAACACTCTGGACTATGATTCCTATGTTGGCCGCATCGTGGTAGGCCGCATTGTGCGGGGAACAATTAAGAACGGACAGCAGATTGCGCTGATGCATGAAGAGAAGGTCTCCATTGAAAAAATCGGGCGCCTTTATACATACCAGGGACTGAAGCGTGTGGAGACTGCAGAAGTACAGGCCGGTGACATCGTAGCGCTGATCGGCCTGAGCAATGTGGAAATCGGGGATACCATTGCGGATCCGGAACAGCCGGAAGCGCTGGCCGGCATCAAAATCGACGAGCCCACCCTGTCTATGGAATTTCTGGTTAACGACAGCCCCTTTGCAGGCAAAGAGGGCGAGTATGTGACCAGCCGGCATCTCCGGGACCGCCTGATGAAAGAGATTCAGACCAATGTAGCCATGCGGGTGGAAGAAACGGATAATACCGATACATTTATCGTAAAGGGCCGTGGTGAACTGCATCTGTCCATTCTGATTGAAACCATGCGCCGGGAAGGGTTTGAACTGCAGGTCGGAAAGCCCAAGGTCATCCTGCGCAAGGATAAAGACGGGCATACCATGGAACCCATGGAAGCGCTGACTATTGACGTGCCGCAGGATTTTATGGGCGTTGTGATGGAAAACCTGGGAACCCGCAAAGCAGAATTGGTGAATATGCACGAGATGGCCGGCTACATGCGGCTGGAGTTTAAGGTCCCCGCCAGAGGCCTGATCGGGTTCCGCAACCAGTTCCTGACCGATACCAAAGGCAACGGTGTTATGAACCATGTGTATGCCGGATATGATTATTACAAAGGACCGATCCCGGGCCGCACCCGCGGCAGCCTGGTGGCTTTTGAAAACGGTGAAACCTGCGCTTACGGCATCGGCAACTGTCAGGAACGGGGTACCATGTACATCATACCGGGACAGAATGTATATCAGGGGGAAGTGATCGGCGAAAATTCCCGTGAAGATGATATGGACGTCAATCCCTGCAAGAAGAAGCATGTTTCCAACATGCGCGCTTCCGGCAGCGACGACGCGATTCGTCTGATTCCTCCGATTTTCTTCTCACTGGAACAGGCACTGGAACATATCAAAGACGATGAACTGGTAGAGGTAACACCGAAAAGCATCCGTATGCGGAAACGGATATTGGACCGGGTAGAGCGCAGCCGTATCCGAGGCCGCGCCAAAAATGCCGCTGCTGCCGATAAATAAGATCGCAATACGTTCCGCTTTTTGTAAAAGATACAGTGTTCAGACACTTAAAAGCTGTATTTTATGCAAAAAAGCCGAAAAAACCAGCTTTTTCGGCATTTTTTTAAGAAAACATGTTGTGTTTTTTTTTGAATCTGCTACAATATATAGGTATAGAGAAGTTTTTTACCGTTCATTAAATCAGATGGGATGGAGGCTTTCGCATTATGGATTTTAAAAATTCCGCGATGAAACTGTTCAGTAATGAAGAACCTGTCGATACATATGCAGGTCCGTATGTTGTGCGGCCCGGGCAACTGGATATTCTGGTGCGTACCCCTCATACCTATGAAGACGCGGTTTCCTATGCGGACAAGCTGATAGAAGGCTGCGCCGTTATGCTGGATTTTTCAGAAGTGGACAAAGAGACCCGCAATCGTATTTTTGATTATATGTGCGGCGTAAGTTATATTGTAAACGCCAGCATTTCCAAGGTCAGCGACAGCATCATGATGTATGCGCCGGCCCGGGTGGATGTAGAGAAACAGGCTGCAAAGAAAACTTCCTGGTTGGGAAGGTAAATTAAAAATAAACGGCTGTCTTTATGGCAGCCGTTTTTTACGATAATAATCAGGAGGTAATATTATGGCCCAAAAAGTTATCCAGGTTGAAGAGCGCGTGCCGCTGTTGATGAATATTCCGCTGAGCCTGCAGCATTTGTTTGCTATGTTCGGCGCGACGGTGCTCGTACCGTTTCTGTTCAAATTAAATCCTAACACCTGCCTTTTCATGAACGGTGTAGGAACGTTGCTGTATATCTTTCTGACGAAGGGAAAGATTCCTTCATACCTGGGCTCCAGCTTTGCCTTTATTTCTCCGGTTTTACTGATTATGGCGACACATCCCTATTCGGACGCGCAGTCCGGTTTTATCGTATTCGGCCTGTTGTTCGTCCTGTTCTCATTTATTGTTAAGATGATGGGAACAAAATGGATCGACTTCATTTTCCCGCCTGCTGCTATGGGGGCCATTGTTTCCATCATTGGCCTTGAACTGGCACCGACCGCTGCTTCCATGGCAGGGCTTGTCGGGGATAAAATTGAAATGAACAACGTAATGGTCTCTGTATTTACCTTGTTGGTCACCGTCATCGGGTCCGTTGCATTTAAAGGCTTCATGGCCATCATCCCGATTCTGTTCGGGGTTGTCTGCGGCTATGTATTGGCCTTTTTCCTGGGTATGGTGGACCTGACTCCTGTTATCAATGCGCCGTGGTTCGCTGTTCCGCAGTTTTCCGCACCGACCTTTAATATGGATGCCATTGCGATTATTGCGCCGGCGGCGCTGGTCGTGCTGACCGAACACATCGGGCACCTGATGGTAACCGGGAATATTGTGGGACGGGACCTGATGAAGGAACCCGGTCTGGACCGTTCCCTGTTCGCGGACGGCTGTTCCAATATTTTGTCCGGTCTGTGCGGAGCAACTCCGAATACGACCTATGGTGAGAACATCGGCGTCATGGCAATCACCAAAGTCTACAGCGTCTGGGTTATCGGCGGCGCGGCGGTGTTTGCCATCCTGTTATCCTTTATCGGAAAGTTAAGCCAGCTGATTCATGGTATTCCTTCTCCGGTCATGGGCGGTGTCTGCATGCTGCTGTTCGGCGTCATTGCTGCGTCCGGATTCCGTCTCCTGGTAGAGCAGCAGGTGGATTACAGCAAATCCCGTAACCTGACCATGACGGCTGTGGTTATGATCGTTGGTCTCTCCGGCGCCAAACTGACCTTTGGCACCATCACAGTACAGGGCATGGTGCTGGCCACGCTGGTAGCGATCCTGTTAAGCCTGCTGTTCCATCTGTTTGAACATTTGGGACTGATGGAAGAATAGAATTCATTGCCGGTTATAATTAATACAGAAAAACCACAATAAAATACCCGCCGGGGTTTTAAATCCGGCGGGTTTTAGTTTTCCGTTGTGAAAAATTGGGATGAGACGGAACGCATTATTCCGTCTCTTTCAGTGTTTTGGAAGCCTTCTTTAATGCCTTCAGCAGCTCCGGAGAGCCTGCAGGGTTGTTCTGGCAGAGCTTTTGCAGTTCCATGAAGGTTTTGAATTCGCTTCCCCAAAGGTAGCGGCCGTCACCGTCGTAGCAGGCAAGTACCAGATTCTGTTTGGCACGTACCGGTGTTCTTCCGTTGTCGTCTGTGACCGTAATATACACATCATCCGGAAAGTCCATCACATATAGTACTGTGCCGTCTTCCTCTGTTTCTTCCAGAAAACCTGACAGGGAAAACTCTTTGGTTAAATCCAGCATAAACAACACCCTCCCGTAATGAATAATATTTATTTCGCTATTTTTATTTTACCATGAAACAAAAGTATTGTATAATAGATTTGAAAAGAAAAGGGGAGGCATTTTCTTGAAAAAAACAGAAAGGCAGAAAGATAAAGAAATACGGCCGGGCATGCAGGTGGAATTTATCTGCCCGAAGTGCGGGACACATCTTGCCTGGGCCCTTCCTGATATGGAGATGAACTGCCCGAAGTGTGGCAACTGGGTCACCAATGAAAACCGGAAAAAGCCGAAATTGGATCTGTTGCTGCCTACGGATGATGATCAGCTGACGTTGTTTTAGTGAATATTATTATTAAAGAGAGAGGCGTGGACTATGAAAATTTTTATGGATACGGCTAACGTAGAAGAAATCAGGGAGTTTGCAGACATGGGCATCGTGTACGGCGTGACTACCAACCCGTCGCTGATCGCCAAGTCCGGACGCACCCAGGCGGAGGTGATTCCTGAAATCTGCGCGCTGATTCCCGGACCTGTAAGCGCCGAGGTTATCAGCCAGGACTGCGAAGGCATGGTAAAAGAGGCCAGGAAATTGGTAAAAATCGCGGATAACGTGGTTGTGAAAATCCCCTGCATCACGGAAGGACTAAAGGCAGTCAAGATTCTGGCGGCGGAAGGGATTAAAACGAATGTAACACTGGTGTTCAGCCTGGGGCAGGCGTTGCTGGCAGCCCGGGCAGGCGCATCTTATGTGAGCCCGTTTATCGGACGTCTGGATGATATCGGACAGGATGGTTCAAAGCTGGTGGAGGATATGGTAAAAGTATTCCGCAACTACCAATTCAAGACGGAAATCATTGCTGCCAGCGTGCGCAATATGGAACACGTTGACAGGATGATGCTGGCCGGAGCGGATATCGCTACGATTCCTACAAAGGTTCTTCGTGAGCTGATCAAACATGAGCTGACTGACAAAGGGCTGGCTAAATTTATGGAAGATTACCGGAACAGCCTGAAATAATTAACAGGCACGTGTTATTATGGCCTGGAATATCGGTTGTAAAAACAGATTGAGTGCTTTTTGATAATTCTTTATGCGGATGCACGGCAGAATCGTCCATCCGTATTTCTTTTTCCGGAGGATAGGAACAATAATGAACTGGCTTTCGTTTTTTAAATTGCCGTCGCGCATTGCGGCAGTGCTGGCAGGTGTCGGCATGCTGGGAGGCGTTTTTGCTCCCTCATCCGCAGAAGCGGGGGGATACCGGAAGGTACCGGAAAAGTATCAGGATGTGGATGTCCGGGTACTGCAAAACGGTCCCACGCTGCTCTTTTCTGACAGCCCGGAGATGGTCTATGAAAACGGGATTTTATATAAGGACATTGTGGAAGGGGAAGGCAGGGTGTTTTTCCATCACGTAAACGGAACCGGAAACACCAAGAAACTCGCTGTGCTGATGCGACCTGTTAATAAACTGACCACCATTACCTGGGGATGCCGGGGAATCGGAGATCCGGATAAACAGTATTACATTTCCGCGCAAAAGGGACAGAGGCGATACTTTAACGATTACAAGGAATTATTGAAAAAAGCTCACAAAAATGAACTGAAAGAAAAACGTGACAAACGCAGGAACAGCAACGAAAAGAACAAAGAACTGCCGGATTACAGCTTTTATCAAAAAGTTTCCGATTTGCCGCTGACCACGCTGGCAAAAGGGGAATATCTGGAAGTTCTGTCACAGGGGCGTAATATGCAACACGCTGGTACTCGCCTGAAACCGGAACAACTGCTTACCGGCATGTTTGATTTCCATGCGAATCATCCGGTTGAAATTGTGATCATGATGTGTGATCCGGAGGAAGATGTTGCGAAATTCTCGAAGGATGGAACTGTTTTACCTATGGACGAACATCCGTTACGGGGGACTTACCGTAATGCAGATCTGACTTATATTATCAAAAAACCGATACAGATGAAATGGTATCAGGCCAGGGCCTTGTGTCTGGCAGGCTCGGACGATCTTTATTTCCTGAAAGGGACAGACAGGATAACCGGCATGCAGACAGTAAACCATGGTAATTACGGTGTTGTTTATCATCTTATCTATAGTGTTGCTGGCGAACATCCCATCCGCATGGGAATCAATCCCTGGGGCGGGGAGTTTTACGGAGCAGGACTCATGCTTTCGGAGGAAAAAACAGACATTATCAGTATTCCCGGCAAAAAGATATTTTTTGGCAAAGGAGATGAGGTTGATGACGTTTTTCTCCATGCGCCGAACCATAAAAGAAAAGATGCGGAGTTTATCTGGTCGCCGCCGGGCGCATCCAATCTTCCAATCCGTGTTTTCTGGACTGTGAACAAACTTTAAAATAGTAAAAAATCTTAATTATATTTTCTTCGAAATGAGAACAGCCTTTACAAAAAAAAAAAATATGGTAAAATCATATTTAGAAAGAAAAAAATAAAACGATTAATACGCTGTATTTTTTAAGTTTTGTAAAAAAAAGCCTTTTTAGTAACGAGTATTGATTGGAGGTATGGCTGTGCAAAAGAGGAATACCATTCAGCGCCAGCTGGTCATTTCTGCAGTACGTTCGTTGAGCAACCATCCTACGGCAGAAGAAGTGTACAATCGTATTGTTCTGGATTATCCGGATATCAGCAAGGGTACTGTATACAGAAATCTTAATTCGCTGGTTGACAGCGGGCTGCTGCATCGTGTATCGGTTCCCAGTTCCGCAGACCGCTATGATCATATGCTGACAAAGCATTATCATGTGCAGTGCGTGAAATGCCACAGGTTTATGAATGTGGATGACCTGGATTATTTCCAGGATTTGGACGATAAAATCGCGCAGATGACCGGATACCGTATGGAAAACCATAATATCGTGTTCCAGGGAGTCTGCCCGGAATGCCAGATTGAAGAACTGGAAGCGAAAAAACGGGAAGTGGAGCAGGCCAAAGCAGAAGGCAGGAAACCTGATAAAATCAGCAAAAAATTATAATCCGGTAATTATGATGTAAAATATGCTGGTAAAGAAATTAATTTTCCTGATATTTATGTGTCTGTTTACAAACAAAAACAAGTAGGGTATGATTAAGTTGCGGATGCAAATCCGCAACTTTTTTATGTTTCTTACGAAAACATTGATGAAATGAGATAATGTAATGACAAGAGCCATGATGAAGAAAAATCCTGATAAAAATAAATCAGACAGCAAAGATCCTGCAAAGTTCCGGGCAGTTTCCCCTGTGCTGAAAGGACAGGAGATGGAACTGGAAATTACGGGACTGGGAAGCGCCGGGGAAGGTGTAGGACGGTTCAGGGATATCGCGGTGTTTGTACCGGGAGCGTTGCCGGGCGAAAAAGTTACAGCGACTGCCGCGATAATAAAAAAGAGTTTTATTATCGGGGAGCTGAAGGAGATTCTGAACCCCTCTCCCGACAGAGTCGTTCCCGCCTGCCCTGTGTACGAAGCCTGCGGAGGCTGTCAGCTGCAGCATCTTTCTTATGAGGCGGAACTGAAGGAAAAGCGGGAGCAGGTAAAAGCGGCATTGGAACGGATTGGGCATCTTCACGATGTCAAAGTAATGCCGGTAATCAGTTCTGAACATCCGCTATATTATCGTAATAAAATGCAGTTTCCCGTAGCGGGAAAAAGCGGCCGACTGCAAATCGGTTGCTTTGCCCTGAATACACACCGGGTAATCAATGTAACGGACTGCTGTATCCAGAAGCAGAAGAACAATGAGATCGCCGCCGTCGTACGGACATGGATGAAACAATACAAAATTATGCCGTATGATGAAGACAAGGGGAGCGGTACGGTCCGTCACATCATGGGAAGAGTGGGCGTACACACCGGGGAGATTATGGTCTGTCTCGTGACGGCACAGGAAAACGTGCCGCATCTTAAAGAATTGGTTAAGATGCTGAAAGCTGCGGTCCCCGGTGTGAAAAGCATAGTGCAGAACGTGAACAAACGGACTACCAATGTAATCTTAGGGGAGAAGACCCGGCTGATTGCAGGCAGTCTCACCATTAAAGATAAAATCGGCGCCCTGAAATTTAATATTTCGGCCCAGTCGTTTTTCCAGGTCAACAGCGAGCAGGCGGAAAAGTTATACAACACCGCGTTGGAGTTTGCTGGATTGACAGGGAAAGAAACCGTAGTGGATTTGTATTGCGGCACCGGTACCATTACGCTTTTCATGGCACAGAAGGCGAAGCAGGTTCTGGGGATCGAAATTGTCCCGTCCGCTATACGGGATGCCAAAAAGAATGCCCAGGCAAACCATATTGAAAATGCGGATTTCCTGTTAGGGGACGCGGCAGTGGAAATGCCGAAACTGGCTGCGGGAGGTCTGCATCCCGATGTGGTGGTCCTGGATCCGCCCCGTGCCGGGTGCGAAGAGCGGGTCCTGGCAGCGATTGCAAAAGTAAAACCGGAACGCGTGGTCTATGTTTCCTGCAATCCGGCGACACTGGCGCGGGATCTGGCTTATATGAGGGAGCACGGTTTTGCAATCCGTAAAGTGCAGCCCTGTGACATGTTCAGCAGAACCCATCATGTGGAAACGGTAGTGTTGCTGACAAAACAGAAGGAATAATATATTAATTGTTTTTTAATGATTAAGAGGAGGGGATATCATGCAAAAAATGAAAAAAACAGTTTCGATGGTGCTGGCAGGGGATTCGTTTATTACGCAGCGGCTGCCCCGGGACGCAAAGCTGGCAGCGCTGAAAAACTATCTGGAACGTTTTGATGTGCGTTTTACCAATTTTGAGATCCTGCTTCATGATTTTGAAGTGTTCCCCGCTCCTGTCAGCGGCGGTACCTGGGCCTGCGCCCGTCCGGCCGTGCTGCAGGATCTGCAGTATCTTGGATTCAACCTCTATACCTGGGCCAATAACCATACCATCGACTGGAATCTGGGGGGCATCCTCACTACCAAAAAGCATCTGGACGCTGCCGGTGTTGTACATGCCGGCTGCGGGATCAATCTGGAAGAAGCGGCCCAGCCCCGGTACCTGGATCTGCCCCAGGGGCGGGTGGCGATTATCGGCGTCACTTCCACTATGAACGAGTGGGGAATGGCGTCCAATCCTCGCAGGGATGTGCTGGGCAGGCCCGGCGCCAATGTGCTGCGGTACCAGACGGTCCACAAAGTCAGACCGAAAGAACTGGACACCCTTCGAAAAATTGTTGACCAGACCGAAGTGAATGCCGACCGTATGCTGCTGGAAAAAGAAGGGTTCAACAAACCGCTGACCGGCGGTTACCTGATCGGAAAGATCCGCTTTGAAGCCACGGCCCGCGGCGAGAAGCCCGGCACCGTCACCACGATGAACAAAAAGGATGCGGACCGGATTGTCCGTTCCATCGAAGAAGCAAAACGGCAGGCAGACTTTGTATTTGTCAGCCACCACAGTCATGAACGTAAAGGGATGGCTAAGAACCGGCCGGCGGACTTCTGCCGCGATTTCGCAAAACTGTGTATTGATGCCGGGGCGACGGCCTATATCGGACACGGCCCCCATATCTGGCGCGGCATTGAGATTTACAAGGATAAGCCTGTATTCTACAGTCTGGGCGATTTTATTTTCCAGAACGATTCTGTGGAACGCCAACCTACAGAATTTTACGATCTGTATGACCTGGGACCGGACAACACGGTAGCAGACGGTCTGGATTCCCGCAGCGCTAACGGGACCCGGGGCCTGGCCGTAGATCATTTTGTGTTCGAGTCGGCTCTGGCTTCCTTTACGGTGACGGAAGGCGCGATCCGGGAAGTGAATCTGCAACCCCTGAGTCTTGGCTTTAAGAACGGCAGAAGTCTGCGGGGACGTCCGGAACTGGCGGACGCGAAATATGGAGAACAGATTCTGGCAGATATTGCGGATTTGTCCAAAGAATACGGAACAACGATTCAGATTGCGGACGGAAAAGGAAAGATTGTAATTTAGAGGAATTCATTTTTGAAGGACGGAAAAGCGCTATGCTTTTCCGTTTTTCTTTTTGAAATGTTTGCAGTGTAACACTCTGGCAGTGCTTTATCGTGTATACAGTATTTCTGCACTTAAAATATTGTGAAGTTTTTTTGGCAGTGATATACTGTAAACTAATAATAATATAGGTGAATATGCCTTTTTTATAGGCGCATTGCCTGATTATTTAAGTGAAGCCGGAGTTGTTGCTGTTATAACAATACCGGCAAAGGGGGTTATGTTATGTTAATCTTAGGTTGTCTTATTGTTTTGGCAGCGCTGTTCCTGCTGGTAAAGCGCTATGAGGCCAGAATGGTGTTGGTTTGTGCCGGTATCGTCATGTGCCTGGCGTCGGGGGCTCCCATGAAAGCATTGGACGCTTTTGCCAAAGGCATGGGCAGTGGCATGATTTCTTCCGCCTGCTCCAGTATGGGTTTTGCGCTGGCCATGCGTTTTACAGGCTGCGATAAACACCTGATCAATGCCCTGGCAAAACTGCTGTTAAAAGTAAACTGGCTGCTGATTCCCGGTGTAATCTTTGGGACCTATGCCGTTAACGTGGCGCTGCCAAGTGCGGCAGGAACGGCAGCGGCGGCAGGCGCCATCTTTATTCCCATTCTGATGGGCGCCGGTGTGCATCCGGCTATGGCTGCGGCTGCCGTTAAGTGCGGCACCTACGGTTCCATGCTGAACCCGGGCCTGGCCCATAACCCGTTTGTAGCTAAGATTGCCGGTGTAAATGTAATGGACGTCATCGCTTTCCATTACAAAGCCAATATTGCTTCCCTGCTTGTAGGCGCTGTAGTTTTAACTGCAATTGCTTATTTCCTGAAAGAAAATAAAGGTCATGTTGTGGAAGGTCTGGAACTGGACACGGAATTTAAAGTTAATCCTCTGTATGCCCTGATGCCTGTTGTTCCTATCGCAATCCTGATTTTAGGCGCTACCAAGATGGTTCCCATGTTCAAGATGGGCGTAGCGCAGGCTATGGTCATCGGTGCGATCCTGACCTGCATCGTGACCCGGACCAACCCGGCGGCGCTGACCAAGTCTTTCTTTGACGGCATGGGCAAAGCTTATGGCGACATCATCGGTATCATCCTGGCGGCAGGTGTGTTCGTAGCCGGTATGAATGCCATGGGTCTGGTCAAGGCTTTCATCGCTGCCATGACCAACAACCCCTCCATCGTTAAAATCTGCGCATCCGTAGGTCCCTTCCTGTTGGGCCTGATCACCGGTTCCGGCGACGCTGCAACCTTTGCCTTCAACGAAGCAGTTACTCCCCATGCTGCTGATTTCGGCATGTCCATCGTGCAGATGGGTTCCATGGCGACCCTGGGCGGCACGTTGGGCCGTACCATGTCCCCGATTGCCGGCGCAACCATCATCGTAGCTGGTATCGCAGGCATCAGCCCCATGGAAGTAACCCGCCGCAATGCGATCCCCATGGTCTTCGCTATGATCATCGGCATGATGTTCCTGGCATTCTGATTTGATTAAAGAATATTAATATTTTAAAGTTGATAGGTTTCCGCGTATCCGTACAGTGCGGGTACGCGGAACATATAATTATTGGCACTGACAGTTTAAAGAAAAGGAACGGCTGATATTATGGAAACAATTTGGAAACAGGCAGAAGCATTAAAACCGGAATTGATTGCCAGGCGGCGTGATCTCCACACCCATCCGGAAACAGGCTGGACGGAGTTCCGCACGGCTTCCCTGATAATCAATGAACTGAAAGCACTGGGCTACGAAGTGCATTTTGGCGCTGAAGTGGTGGCGGAAAAATCCATGATGGGGCGTCCATCCGTTAAGGAACTGGAAGCATATATGAAACGTGCCATCACAGAAGGCGCGGACCCTGTGCTGGTGGAAAAGATGGCCGGCGGCAAAACCGGTGTGGTAGGCATTTTGGATACCGGCAGACCCGGCAAGACGGTTGCCTTCCGTTTTGACATGGACTGCAACGATGTGGAAGAGGAAAAAGGAGAGGGACACCGTCCCGCGGCCGAAGGCTTTTGTTCCACCCATGCGAAAGCCATGCATGCCTGCGGGCACGACGGGCATGTGACTATCGGCCTCGCCGTGGCGAAACTGTTAAAAGAAAATATGGACGCACTGAACGGACGTATTAAACTGATCTTCCAGCCTGCGGAGGAAGGTGTGCGGGGCGCGCTGGCCATGGTAGATGCCGGCGTGGTGGACGATGTGGATTTCCTGTTCGGGGGACACATTGGTTTCAAATGCACCCAGGCGGATACGCTGGTCACCATGACCGACGGCTTCCTGGCCACGACGAAGATGGACGCAGAGTTCCACGGCGTTTCCGCCCATGCGGGAGCGGCGCCGGAAGAGGGGAAGAACGCCTTGCTGGCAGCTGCCCAGGCAGCAATCAGTTTAAGTACAATCTCCCGGCACAGCCAGGGCTCCAGCCGCATCAATGTAGGCGTGCTTAACGCGGGAACCGGGCGGAACGTTGTACCGGATATTGCGTCCATGAAAATTGAGACCCGGGGCGGTAACACAGTAATCAATGAATTCATGGTCAAAGAAGCCCGGCGTATGCTGCAGGCCGCAGCGGATATGTACGATGTGAAAGTCGACATTTCCCTGGCAGGTGGCGCTCCTGCCAGCGTTTACGACAAGGAACTGGCGGAAGAAATTGCTGCGCTGGTGAAAGAAAAATGCGGCTACGCCAACGTACTGACCTATGTGGATATGGGCGGCAGTGAAGACTGCACTTACTTTATGGACCGGGTACAGAAGCGCGGCGGCAAAGCGGCTTACATGATGTACGGCACGCCTATCGCGGCAGGACACCATAACAGTCACTTCGACTTTGATGAGGAAGTGATCTGGAAGGCAGCCGCAACCCTGACAGAACTGGCTGTGAAATACAGCGCTTAAAACAATCAGCTGCAATTGTACAGCATCGGACGATGTTTACAACTGCAGCTTTTTTTGTCATAATGAAGATATAGATGATACCTGATACAGTGATTTGTGTATGAAACGGCAAAGCCGGTGCTTTCAGGCTGAAACAGAAAACAGAGATTAATATTTGAGTTGTGTATTGCAAAAGGAGAAAACATATGTTGCCTGTAAACAAAAAACGTGTGGAAGAACTGATTGGTGGTCTGGCAAAATTTGGCAGAACTGATGCAGGAATTACCCGTCTGGCGTATACAAGTACGGACAAAGCGGCCCAGATGTGGCTGCTGAAACAGATTGAGTATCTGAATTTGGAAGCGCGGGAGGATGTGCTGGGGAACCTGTTCCTGCGTCGTCCTGGACTGGATCCGAACATTCCCCCTGTAGCCTGCGGCTCCCACCTGGATACGGTGATTCACGGCGGCGCCTATGACGGAATGTGTGGGGTAGTGGGGGCGCTGGAAGCGTTGCACATGCTGGCGGATGAAACGTTGCGGCGCAGTATCGAGGTAATCGTGTTCCGGGCGGAAGAATCCAGTCGTTTCGGCTTTGCGACCATTGGCAGCAAACTGATTACAGGCAAAGCTGAGCCGGAGAAGTTTGCCGATGCCTGTCGCAAGGACGATATTACTTTTAAGGAAGCTGTGAAAGAGTGGGGCGGCGATCTGGAAGCTTATGAAAAGGCCTTGCTGAAACCTGGTGCGTTCAAATGCTTTGCGGAAATGCACATTGAACAGGGTAAGGTGCTGGAAGAAACGAAACACCAGATTGGCATTGTCCATAACATCGCGGCGCCCACCCGTTTTAAACTACACATAAAAGGCATGGCCGATCATTCCGGCGCTACTCCCATGGGTTACCGGAAGGATGCGCTGGTCAGCGCGGCCAAGCTGGTGCTGGCAGTGGAAACAGCGGCAATCAACGAAAAAGATAACGGAACGGTAGGAACTGTCGGTATCGTGGAAGTAGATCCGGGCTCCATTAACGTGGTTCCCGGCAAGGTTACCCTCTGGGTGGATGTGCGGGGTGTGGATACGGCAAGCATTCAGCGCACCCTGAAAGAAATCCGGCAGGCGGCCCAGGGCACGGCCCGGACCGACGGTGTGGAAATCAAAGAAGAAATGCTGACATCCGATACGCCGGTGGCGTTGGATGAAAAAATGGCGGCCCAGTCGGAAGCAATCTGCAAAGAACAGAAGAAATCCTTCCTGCACATGAACAGCGGCGCCGGGCACGACGCCATGCATATGCCGGGCATCTGTCCGACAACCATGCTGTTCATTCCCTGCAAGGGCGGGATCAGCCACAACCCGGAAGAATTTGCCAAAACAGAAGACATCTGCGCAGGCATCGAAGTGCTGGCGGAAATTCTGAAGCGGGAAGCGCAGTAGGGTTGAGACAGGAGAAAAGTTAAGTCAGGATTGCAGCAGAATTATAAAGTTTGTAATTCTGGATTTCAGGCATAAATATGGCACAATCATAATTTATAATGTTTTTCATAGCGGGCATTGATTTAAGGGAATAATAAGGAGGTAACCATGCGCACATTATTGTTGGGTTTACTGACGGTCGTCCTTTCACTGATATCTTTATTTCCCACAGCTCATGCAGATGTAATTGATCCGGGAAATCCATACCGGAGACCGCATCGCCCGGATTTGGAACGTCCGGCTACACAGGTGTACAGGCTGCGCGAACCGGATTTTACCCTGACCCAGGTCGGGGGAAAGGACAGAACCTATTTGCTGAAGGTGACCTTGCCCGGTCCCTGCCAGTGGGGGTTCCGTGTGCTTGTGGAAGAAGAAGGAACCACGACCATGAAATTGTTGGATAAAGCAGGATGGTTTCCTGTTCCTGACTTAAAGAAAGAAACGGACAGCCGCGAATTCTTAATACCGCTTCCGAAGGACAAGGAAAAAGTAAAATTCCTGATGGCTGTGGATTTTCGCCTGTACCGATTCCAGGAAACCCTCTACGGTGCCAAAGTATACGGCGCTGACGAAAGGATTGAAACAATGGATCGTGTTTATGAATTGACAATGGTCGACGGGAAGCAGATACTGAATAAATATACAGGATTCTGACATTGTGTAAATGGATGGACTCCTGTAATGACTCCGTCGTTTTTGAAACGTGTTTTTTCAAAACATTTCCTGTTTTTCAAACGGTATGTAAGCGAGGCAGAGTTTGTTAGCAATCTTTACGGCACTGCATTTTCTGGTGGACGGCATCTGTGCGGCGGCTATGGCGGCCTATGCCGTGCAGGAACCATTGCTGGCTCCCATAGTTTATTATTTCGGCCTGTATAACGCCATTGCTTTTGGCACGCAGTGGCTGACAGGTTGCCTTTTTGACAAAAAAGAAAATTGGATGCGCTATGCGTTCCTGTTTGTCCTTGTGACCTTGGGATTGGGTACGCAAGCCGCTCTGGGCATCAAAGCGCAAACCCTGTTGCTGGGTATTGGCAACAGCGTGTTCCATGTGGCTGCGGGCAGTTTGGTACTGCGGCGTTACACGACCTACAAGGAATTGGGGATTTTTGTTTCCAGCGGCGCGGTAGGTCTGGCCCTGGGATTGAATTGCATTGTGGGTCCGTATCCCTTTTTGTTTGTCTGTGCCGTGTTGTGCGCTGTGGCGACGAAGCGTTTGTGGCATATGGAAATTCCGGAAGCCGGGGATTCTGTATCGCCTGAGCCTGTAAACGGCAATGTGCCAACAGTTCCCCTTTGCTGGCTTACCAGTATCTGTCTTATTCTGTTGTTAGGCTGTATTGTGCTGCGCGGGTTTGGCAGCGGCGGCGCCGCCAGTCCGTATGTTATGCTTTTCCCTTGCGTCTTTGCGGCAGGGAAAGCATTGGGCGGCATCGTCTGTGACAGGGCAGGTTATCGGAAGACGATCCTCTTTATTTTCCTGTTAAGTTTTGCCGCGTTGCACCTGTCCGGTCTTGTTGCATCGGTGCTTCTGATACTGGCATTAAACATGACTATGCCTCTGACCCTGCGGCTGGTGCACTGGTGCAAGCCCCGGTATCCCGGCATGATGTTCGGTTTGGCGGCCGGCTGCCTGTTGCCGGGAGTCTTTTATAAAGGCTTTTCCGTTCCTCCTCAGGGCATGGCGGTTTTACAGTTCCTCTGTCTGGCCGCAGCGGGTTGGCTACTTCAAAAAAGTATGGAAAAACCGGTTCATTGAAGTGGCCGGAAACACTGATTGAGGTTTTTCATGAATTCTGTTTTAACTTCTGAAATTTCGGCCATTGCCGTTTTCCTGCAGGGGATCTTCAGTTTTTTTTCTCCCTGTGTGTTGCCGCTTCTGCCGGTGTATTTCGGCTATTTGTCCGGAGGGACTGCGGCGCGGAACGCAGATGGTTCCCTGCACTTTGACCGCGGCAGGGTCATGATAAATACATTGTTTTTTATATTGGGAATCAGCACGGCGTTTTTCCTGCTGGGCATGAGCGCTTCTGCAGCGGGCGGTGCATTAATAAAACAACAGAAACAGGTTACGCGTATCGGCGGAATCCTGATGATCCTGTTCGGACTGTATCAGTCCGGTCTGCTGGGGGAGTGGGGTTTCCTGGCTAAAGAGCGGAGACTGCCGCTCCGGTTTGAAACAATGGCGGCATCTCCTGTCATGGCATTTGTCTTCGGTTTTGTTTTCAGCTTTGCCTGGACGCCCTGCGTAGGGCCCATGTTAAGCAGTGTTTTAATTCTGGCGGCGGCGGAGCCGGAAAAAGGGATGGTGATGATTTTGTTTTACACGCTGGGATTTGTGATTCCGTTTCTTTTATTGGGACTGTTTTCGGAAACCGTACTGAATCTGGTGAAAAACCATAAAGGAATCATGACGTTTACAGTGAAAGCGGGCGGTGTCCTGATGATTGCCCTGGGCCTGCTGCTGTTTACCGGAAAACTGGATGGCACCGGCACTGCTGCGCCGCAGCAAAACGCAACACAAAACACAGAACAAGATACAACGAGCGGTGAACCTCAAACCAAAAACGAACTTGCGGCAATACCCTTCTCTTTAACAGACCAATATGGAAAGAATCATACCCTGGACGACTATAAAGGCAAAATCGTCTTCCTGAATTTCTGGGCCACATGGTGTCCGCCCTGCCGGGCTGAAATGCCGGACATCCAGAAATTGTATGAACGTTCTTCCAGGGAAGGAAAGGACTCGGTGATCGTGTTAGGCGTAGCCGCGCCGAAACTGGGCAGCGAGAAAGACGAGGCCGGTATCAAAGCGTTCATGGAAAAAAACGGCTACAGCTATCCTGTTCTAATGGACAAGGGAGGCAAGCTATTCGAAGCATACGGCGTCCGTGCCATTCCCACCACATACCTGATCGACCGCAGGGGAAACGTGATCGGCCGGGTGCAGGGAGCTCTTTCGGCGGAAAACCTTGAAAAAATAATCCAACAAGTTCTCAAGACTGCGGAATAATGACTGTCTGAATGGGTCTGGCGGTGTGAAGCGCTTCAATAAAAGATAATATTTAATAAAAGTATAATATTTGATACAGATTTAATAAAAATATCAAAAAAATTATAAAAATCGTAAAGCTTTCGTGCAATAATTATTAAATTATGCTATCATAATTCCAATATGCCGCAGGCATAAGATAATTTGGGTTAAAGTGAGGGAAAAACATGAACGGAGCGGACGCAATTGTAAAGTGTCTGGAAATGGAAAACACGGAGTTTGTATTTGGATATCCGGGGGTGGCTATCTGTCCTTTTTATAACAGCATCCTGAATTCCAATATCAAAACGGTGCTGGTACGCCATGAACAGCATGCGGGTCATGCGGCCAGCGGCTATGCGCGCCTGACGGGGAAGGTCGGCGTGGTAGCAGTTACCAGCGGCCCCGGCGCTACCAACGTTATTACCGGTATTGCCACGGCTTATGCGGACAGCATCCCGCTGGTTGTCATCACCGGCCAGGTAGACAGCCGCCTGATGGGCAGCGATGTATTCCAGGAAGCCGACATTTCCGGCGCCTGCGAATCTTTTGTAAAATACAGTTATATCGTCCGCAACGCGGAAGATATTCCCCGTATTGTGAAGGAAGCTTTTTACATTGCCGGCACGGGACGGAAAGGGCCTGTGCTGATCGATTTTCCCATTGATATCCAGAACCAGAAAGTTAATAAATTTGAATATCCGGATAATGTTTCCATGGCGTCTTACAAACCGACAGTCAAAGGAAACATTAAACAGATCGACAAGGTAGTGCGGGAACTGAAAAAGGCCAAACGTCCCCTGATCTGTACCGGCGGCGGCGCCCATTTAAGCGGTGCGGCAGATGTGATCCGCGCCTTTGCGGAAAAGCACCGGATTCCCGTTGTTTCCACCATGATGGGTCTGGGGACCATGCCCACGGAACATCCCATGTTTTTCGGTATGGTAGGCAACAACGGCCAGGCCTACGGCAACAGGGCCATGAACCAGGCCGATATGATCCTGATGGCCGGCGCCCGGGTGGCGGACCGTTCCATTGCCCGTCCTGATGAAATCAGCACTAATAAGATACTTGTGCATATCGACGTGGACCCGGCAGAAATCGGGAAGAACGCAGGACCGACCATTCCTCTGGTAGGAGACCTGAAGAACGTGTTTACTGAACTGGACAAGGAAGATATCCGCCCGGCCACCCAGGAATGGCTGGACTGCCTGGCAGGTTACCGGAAAGAAGCGGAAGAAGCGAAGAAGGCAAAAGCAGACCTGGTAATCACGCCGGGAA
>JAEEGH010007439.1_pt1 | contig 26344 bp, 31 predicted proteins | sample 9134181 | NCBI WGS metagenome assembly JAEEGH01 (sample SAMN16246544, study PRJNA631951) | gut metagenome | biome: gut microbiome; feature: rumen; material: DP-attached | host: Bos | place: Iran: Karaj | collected 2018-10 | reverse complement strand
GCATTAGGGAACAGCAAACTTCCCATTATCTTCTGGTGTAACTCAGCAGAATGGAGAGTTCAGATAATCGAGGACGGAAGAGTGATACAGGATGGTTGTGTCAAAGACATCCTTGGAACAACATCAAAATATATACGCTTAGAGACGGAAGGAACTAAGATATTGCCTTGGGTTCCTGAATGTATGAAGGGTACACAGTACACACATAAATGGTAATTGAATTTGTAACGAAATCAAAAAGCGAAGATTATGGGAAAGTACCCTTACGCAACTACAAGCGATCACACCGAGCTGCAATGGCTGAATAGTGGCTACGTCATCAAGCGTGGCCGGAAAGGTGTTGAGAAGTACACAAGTGGCACTTCCCAACATACAGCCATCTACTACGGCAAGAGTGACGTGAGGAAGGATGAAGAGAAAGCTGCTGCCATCCTCGAAAAGAAGCACCAGGCGAAACTCCTGCAGCAACGGAAAGCCCGTGCCACTGAAAAGAAATATCACGATACCATCAAAAAGGAATGGCAGAAGTATCTCAGGAAGGTCAAGAAGATTGTTGTCTTCGACACAGAGACCAGCGGACTCAATGCCGGTACGAATGTTATCCTGTCAATATCCTGGCAGGTTCTTGACAACAAGCTCCGGAAGATAAGTGAAAAAACATACTATTTCGACTGGCCATCAGACGAAAGACGTATCACCGATGAAGCAATATATGTGAACGGACTGACGAAGGAGAGGCTGGCAGAACTTGGAACCTCAGATAAAGCAGAAGTCCTTCAGGAGTTCGCGGAGGTCATTGCCGATGCCGACTTGCTTGTAGCCCACAATGGCGGTTTCGATACCCGATTCATCAATGCCGTTGCAGCAGAGGTCGGTGTGAGAATAACCTTCGGGACATTTGTATGGGACACCATGCACCGCATGACGAGGTACTGTGCCATTCCTGGCTACCATGGAGATTACAAGTGGCCCAGACTGTCAGAACTGGCCGACAAGCTACGCATACGCCAGGACGATATCGACTACCACCAGTCTGCAGCTGACGTAGAGGTGACGGCCAGATGTTTTCGGGCTATTGTGCAGCGCGGGATAGTTTCAGTTTGAATTAGTAACAATTTCAAAGTATAGATATTATGGCGAAGAAGAACAAAACACAAGATCCTTATGAGATGGAAATGCTCGACCTCTGGAACGAGGTGGGCGGTCAGATGGTAATCAAGTACCACAGAGCCACCATTAAGCCGGACAAAGGTGACCTCCAACAGCTACGTGACAAAGGTTTTAAGACCGACGTGATGGCATGTATCATGTCAGCATTCATCGGTCACGGTAAGAGCCAGGAAGAGACGTTAGCCTTTCTGGAGGAAGCTGCTGCCGCCGGTGCAGCACCCAGTGTAACCTTCGAGGCTGCAGAGGGCGAGGCCCTGAACATCAGGAGCCGCGAAGAGAATCCCATGGTGGACATGATGGTGCAGGCTGTCAGTAATCAATAATGAAAATGTAACAAAAACAAAAATATGAGAATATTCACCCGTTTTTGGCGTTGGTGGTACCGACACCACCCAGAGCCTTCCAAGTTCACGAAGGATGAAGCGTTGGAGATAGCCAAGAAATATAATCTGGAGCATGAGGTCATCAAGGCCATGGAGCACGGATGCACGCCTGATGAAGCCCTGCAGGAGTGGGATATTTTCCCATACGAAGAAACTGCTATATACAAGCACCTCCAGCAGACGGATCCAGAAGGCATGGAAATGCTCAGTGAAGAAGAACAAGCAGCCTTTGAAAAGAAATACGGTCTTGATACCAATGCCACCAAGAAATAAATCTGAAGAATAATTTGTAGTTTCTTACAATTATTTTTTGTACCTTTGCATCCGAATACAGATGTATTCCGTCTGGGCCGGATGGCGGTGACGTAAAAGCGTTTCGAGTCGTTTGGAAATGACGGCCACGAGTAGTAAGGAGCGACGTTTCTCCAGTTTCCACAGATTTCAAGGGAGTGCCTTCATGGGTGGCGGCTCACTCTCCAAAGGAAACATGCCCTTACTGGCCGACCGAGGGCGCAATACTCGAAACGCATTATGAAAAAGAGTTTCTTAAGTTTAATGATGGTAGCCCTGATGGGCTGCATGTGTACCACATTCATTGCCTGCGGCGGTGATGATGATGATGACCTGCCAGGACAGGACGCGCCCAGCACTGTTACCTATTATGAACCGTGCTTCGATTGGGGCAAAAACACCGACCATGTGAAAGCCTACATGTCCGGCTGGGAGTTGGTCGAGGGCAGCAACGACTATGCACTGATGTATTCCAATGGCAGGAATACTACGACTGTCACTTACGCATTTCTTGGCCGCAATCATGGCCTATCTATGGTTACCGTGACTTACATCACCAGCAATGCGAACTACATCATCTCGGAGATTCAGAAACGCTACGGCATAACCCTGACTAAGGATGACGCGAGCAGTCAAAAGGGCGATACCGTATATTCGGGTAACGGCACGATTGGCGGGCGTACCATCGCTGTACTACTGCACAGTACTGGTGCCACCGTCACTGTGATTTACGGGATTCCTGATTGACACTGCCATGAGCAAGGAACTGTCATATTATCGACTGTACCTTAAGAAGTACCTGGTCGATACCGATGACCCACGGAAGGATGTCGATGACTTCATCGACTCCCGTGCAGAACTGGCCGAACGGGAATATGAGGAACGTCGGCGTGACGGCCTAACTGTCAATCAGGCCCAGGAACGGGCCATAGCCATACTGATGGATGGCGTAGAGTAAACGGCACATGATATGAGCTGCTGCCTGTTGGAGGATCGTGCGATTAAGTTCGTGTTCTTCGACTCCAATGGTGGCGGCTCTTTTTATAGATGGCAGACTATAAAATATAGGCTATTATCTATAATCCGTCAGCCATGAATAGCGGACTGCGCCCTAAAATATAGACAAACGTTTATAATTATAGGCATTTGTCTATATTTCTATGTGTCATAAATTTTTATTTCGCCCGAAAAAGGGAGGTATAACCATACCGGCATAGTCGTGAAATGCTGTGTATGGCCTTTATATGAGTTCATTTTCTCCGTCGGCATCGGTAAAATGCCCATTTCGGCAGTTTTCTTTACAACTTCGTGAAGATCTTAAAATGCTGTTTCATTTTCAATATTACCCATTTTACCGATGTTTCAAGTCTTGAAATTGTTAATATACGACTTTATTTTTTTTCAAGACCATCTATGTCGAAGATACAAAGTATCTTTGTGCCGTTGTTATTCCAGATCCAGTTGCTGGAATTGAAGTTCAGACCCTCTCACGAGCCGGGAGGGTTTCAAAGAATAAAAGATATTAGAATATGAAAACAAGAATGATTAAGAGATGCCTGGCATTTGTATTGTTCTGTGCCATGCCAGGAATGATGTTTGCGGAGTCTGCCTCATTGTCAAATGAAAAGGATACCCTGTCTGTTGAAGCTCAGCAGATGGTTGACGTGCTAAAGGATTTGCCTATGGCTTACCGCAACTTTGTTACAGACATTCTTCTCAAATGTGAGAAAGTCGGAGATGAAGTAGTCCTTACGCTGCCGTCTGGTGAGACCATTACCATGAACTTTGATAATGAAAATGGTATTGAAAAGTTCTGGAAGACCGTAATGGATAAAAACAAGGTAACAGAAATATGTAATGTTCCTTTTGGATCTTCATACGAGAGTACCAAGGAAGCTCTCGAAAACAAGTTTGGTGACTATTCTTACATACTTTCCACGAAAGACAAGCTTGTGTTTGAAAAAAAGCGTTACGGTGGAATCTTATTTGATAGAATTTGTTTTCTCTTCCAGTCTGACGGGAGAAAAACATTCTTTAATGGTGCAATCTTTGTTCGGGAATGCAAAAATAAGCGTGAAGCCATTGAAAGAAAAACGGAGTTTCACGAAATGATGGCTAAGAGATATATCAATCTTAAGAATATGGACGATGGAGATAATTTCATGTCTGTAGGTGGACTTGCCCCTGTTCCTACCAGTGAAACTTCAGGTTTCGGCTTTTATATCGACGTTTTAAAATACGATGAAGGAGTAATAGGTAATCCTTACGCGGTACGCATTGTGTATGGCCCGTACGAATATGTCAACGAAGAATTTTAGATGGCGACAACATGGATGCAATAGAGAATTACGAATACAAACTTGATGTAGGTCGCAAGGTTAAGGGAAAGTTCCCCGACGTATATATGAACATCGTCGATCGCAACCTTCGGAAATTCAAGACCGCCACGAAGTACCCTTTGGTAGTTCATGAGCAAAGGAATTTTCAAGAGCTTGGAAAATGGTATATTGTAATTACCGCAGAGTCCAAGTCGAGGTTCCGGCGTGGCATCATCGGTATAAGCGCTTTCCAACTGCTATACGACGAAGAGGGAAAAGTAACAGGAGTCCTTCTTGTAGAAGGTGATGATGACGGAAATATCCTGATTGAAGAATACAGCCGGGATTTCCTTGAAGACTTTGCCGATTTGCACGGCATCGATGTTGTTAACGAAGAATATTCTACCGTTTTCCTCCGTTTCTACAAAGAAAACTATTTCAGCACCCGGAAAGATTTGGGTGGAATGTTCGTTGCAAAAGACGATGAAGGTAACGAGCATCGTATTATTCCGTTCATTATGGCAACACCTGTTGGGGTGGCCTTGGGTTACACCAACGAGAAAAAGGAAGGTAATATGTATTTCAAATATGAACTTGCCGAGAACTACTTCGCAGGCGATAACAAGTCCATGGAAGAAATATCTGATAGGGTTCTGAACTTCTGGAAGGATATGGAGGATAATCCCTGGAAATACTCTCCACTAAAAAACATCGTTGGTTAATTATTAATTCAAGATATTAGACATATGAATACAAATGGAATATTGACAACAAAAGCAGAGGTGAAAAACTCTGGAGGTTCAGAATACCTTTTCCCGACGGAAGATATGACTTTTAAGGGAAAACTCGATTCTCGCAGCTGGGGAAAGAAGTTCTGCCTGGTTTGTAATTTTACAGCCGAAGATGGCAGAAAAATCAAACTTATAGGCTTTGGTCGCAAAGAAGCATATGGTAATGTTTACGGACCAAAGAAATGCCAGTTCAACTTTGCTGATGATTGGGTAGAAGGAATGATATTTACCTGTACCGTTAGAATTAACAGCAAAGGACGCCATGTCTGGGTGTCTGCCGAATAAAAGAAAAACGATATAATTAATAATACAAATAAATGGTACACTATGGATTACAAAGAATTTAATGCTGAGTTTTCTCAGATGAAAGCACAGTATGAGAACAGCGACAAAGATTTAGAAGTGCTGAATCAGATTCATTCACTGATTAACAATGCGAAGGAAGAAATTTCGGAGAAACATCCCGAAATTCTGTCTATGGGCTATCTGTGGTTGTCTGTTTGCGAAGCATACGATAAGATGACAAACCTTGCCCAGAGTCTGGCAGAAGAATATTTCCCTGTTATTGATAACGAAAGACCATATCGTTGGCGAACAGATATACACCTCGATTATAATAACAAGGCTATTGTACTCGATATTGACCTTGGTGATGAAATTAAACCAGTTAATCTCGCCGCTCTTAAAGAATCTTTGGGAAATCCCGAATATCGATTAATGTTGAATGAAACAGCGAGACACCCAACCGTTAAGTTTGTTTGCAATATTGCGAATACAGATATAAGCAATATTTGCAACGCAGAAAAATGGATGCAAGACGCATATAAAATACTGGACGATATACCACCTATTGAAGAAAGCGAACACAGAACACTTCGTAGATAATTCTGAACTTTTTCCATATTAAGATGATAGGGAGTCGTTGTGAAACGGTTCCCTATTTCTATCTGCATCGGTAAAGCGCCCATTCCGTCATTTTCCGTTGAAAAAGCCCTGAAACGGAATGAAAACGGAAAAAACACGGGATCCTGGCACAAATTCGGGCGCAGTCCGCTGTCAGAAGGCCATTATATTCCGTTTGTGGCAAAAATCTGCCAAATTCGACGGAATAACACCAGAACTACAAGGATTTTACCGTACCTTTGTCGGTTTTGGGCACCAAAAAAGAGCCACACCAGTATGATGCAGCCCTCCCATCGCCAACGTTGCCAGAGGCACAGTCATTCAGTATATTCTTTCTGGTGTTGTTCCCACCACTTATCCCACGTTTTCTGATTATCCTTTTGAAAACGGATCAACTTCTTCTGGTCGTTTTCCATGTGTCGCATGTGCGGCTCAACGGCTTCGTATTTTGTCCGCGCATCCTCTTCCGCACGCTCGGCCTTGCTGCAACGGCTGATGGCTGTCAGTCCAAATAGGGTAGCGATAACCCCCCAGACGATAGAACCACCTACCCACCACCTGAACTTCCTCACGTCAGCCTTGAAGCTGTTACTGGCATTGATGACACTATCAGCAGCACTCTGTACAGCAGCCCGCCAATGTTCCGGCAGCCGATTCATATAGTCCTTTGTTGATTCACTCATATCAAAGCCGTTTTCCCATTTTCCCAGCAACTCATTGAAATCCTCTTTAGCCAGATTCAATGCCTCACGGAACGCCTCGGCACTCTTGTTATATTCATCGGCTACGTTCTTCATGGCGGCAAGGTATTGTCCGTAACTGTCTGTGCCCTCCTTTTCCTGTTCCTCCTGGTGGTTGACAAACGCCTCCAGTTTTTCCATTCGGTCAAGCAGTCCTTCCATTTTGACTATGCCTTGCGCCACTTTGCTAAGATAGTCATTACCTATGCCGGGACTGCCTGCAGGCTGTTCCGATGTCGGTTCCTGTGACGGTGATTCCTCGCCCAGAATATACTTGTCAAACTCACGGTTTACCCATGTATTCTTATCCTTTCCCATAGACTAATTATTTTTTCTTCCTTTACCTTTAAGTTTCATCAGACGGTATGTTGCATCCGACCTGTTCATCTCATCATCCTTTTGACGGGAGAGGTCATTGTTACCACCACCACCGCCACCCAGTGAGCGATCTTCAGGAAGTGACATATGCATCAGCGTCTCACCTACCAGCTGAGTAAGACGAAGTGAGGTATGTTCAACCCTTTCGCCCACCTCGACGGCCAGTTCTTGTGCCGTTCCGATTAGGTTAACCTCGTTGAACACCGGCTTTGCATCCTCGATGCACTTCGCCATGATACCCCTCATCAGTTTATCTTCCTGGTCTTCTGAAAAGATGTTCTTGTTACTGTGAGCGTACTCCGTCAGAGTGTTCTTCGCCACGGCGTAACGCTCCTGCCTTATCCTGACACCCTCCTGAGGGTCATACGGTTTTTCAGGTGCTACAGGAACATCGTTTTTTTCCACCTGACTTGCCTGTTTCCGGGCATGAAGCATGGATGCTGCAACGGCACTCTTCAGGGCATCCTCGGCATACCATTCACGGCTATTTTTAGATGTGCTGCTATCAAGTAAACGCAGGTATTTCCCGACATCCCGGAGATACCTTTCCTCCGTCAGCGGGAAGCGGTTATTTTTGTCGAATAACACATCGACAGGAGTAATCCCCAATTCCTTCAGCCGTTGTCTGACAACCTTCTCGGCATTCTCTGCAGTAATATTATAAGAAGGCCTTTCGGGTCTCTGAACAGGAGTTTCAGCAGGTTTATTCTGAACCTTCTGATGTTCCTTTTCCCATTCCTTCTGAATCTTCTTTGCCGTCAGTTTTGCACCTATCTGAGAGGCATTATATTTCTTCCCATCACGGATGACACTCCACCCCACGATGTCACCCTGAGAGTCTGAACGCAGGTCAACCTCATAGTTCTGCCAGGTGTTATCCTCTGCCAGATAAGACCTGTTTTCGAGGGATGTCTTGAAGTCGTCCCAGCTGAAACTATCCCCGTCCATGGAGCGCAGCACCTGGTACACATTATCCTTGATTTCCGTCTCGATATCCTCTGGTATATCCTTGATTTTCTGGCCGAGGTCATACGCGGAAAACTTGCTGTTTCCCCGTCCTACGGTATAGCCATCCACCACCCCGTTTCCATTCTTATGGAACCATATTTGATAGTTTTGCGGTTGGCCTTTATAGTCGATAAAGGAAGCCTCAGTAATACGTTTTTCGAGTTCTTTCCAGTCTATTTTATCGCCGTCCATATCATTGAAAATATCATTCAGTACACCGTTGATTTCATCAATGTGCTGCTGACGGATATCCTCTGCCTTCACCCATCCTTTCCGCTCGTTTATACGCTCCGATGCCTCTGCTGCCCGGTGTGCGATATCCGTCACACAGTTCAACTCATGCGTGTTCGTATAACGCGAAATAGTGACGTGCGCATGGTATATTCCAGACTTGGAATCACGGTGTAAAAACGCTATCCATTTACTGTCTGAGAGGTGTGTTTTCGGCACCTCAAACTTCACGATATTACCATTCTCATCCCGTATCCAATCTTTGGTTTTCGGGTCTCTCCTGGCCTTGGAATGTTCGTGATTATCTATCTCCTGCAGCAGTTCCTTTACGAAGTCAAACCAGTCCTTCCTGGTCCAGTTTGCGGACTCGTTCATAGTAGGGGAAATCTCCAGCGCGATGGTGTCATTCGTCACCTCTTTTCCCTTCCGAACGTAGTCCTTACCAGCCTCTTTAAACTCCTGCCAGACATCCTCCAAATCAAGCGTATCGAACACCAAATCAGTGTTCGTAATCATGTTTTCAGCACCTATAAAAATAGCCAGATGTTTCTGTTCAGAATACTTCTCGTAGGCCTGTCCGTGAGTAATGTTTCTTGCTACTGTAATCATGTTCTATCTATCCATTTATCACAAAATCTAAGTTCTTTTTTCGCTGCTTTAACCCAGTCTCTCAGGAACCCCCATTCAGTTATTTTTTTATATCGCTGTTCTGGTGTCATCGCCTTATCCAGGATGCTGAAAAGGCGTTTGATATCGTCTCTCACACGCATCAATTCCTGACGAAATTCCGGGTCAGGAACGATAGGATTATAGTCCATTGCACGCTCTCTCATATACACCGAAAAACTCATGCCCACAGCATCCGCTTTTTCGCTGATAATACCTCGTTCATCTTCATTCAGCCATACAGAATATTTCTTTCTTTTTTCGTCTGAAAGACGCTTCCTACCCGTGGTATTTTTTTTCTTATATCCCATATATTTATATATCTATTATTATCCTTATTCAATGCAGAGATACGAGCCTGCGAGTATTCTTATTCTAACAAGAAATATGCCAAATATTTCGTTGTTAGCAAGACATTTTGAGGGTACTCAAAATAAGTCTTGTTCCCCGCGCGCGATGTTGAGAACATTCGGCGCGTCTCGATTTACTGCGACAAAGTTACGGAAATATTCGGGACGATGAAATTGTCACTCAGAAGATTTACGTTTGTTTAACGAATTTGTTAAATTGAAACGAAGTGTTTCATTCGCTGAGCGAATCGCCTTTAGCATCGGTTAAATCTGGTTAATGTCTTGTTCTGATAAAAAATTCTTCGTACCTTTGCAGAAAATTTTTCTCCGTTCCATAATCAGTCGTTCAATCAAAATCATTTTTTTAATATGAGTAGTATTACAAGAATTAGTATTGATAAGGCTGTCTATGAGTATAGCGGCCTTGTATGGGGTGACCTCGTTGGAGAGTCGCCCGAAAAGTGTGTTGGCATCCTGAGTGCCGGAAAGGGTATCACCCCAAAGAATATCTCAGATGTTAAGTCTAAGATCCAGGAGCTGAAGAAGCGGACACCTTTCTTCGTGCCACGTGTGCGCATGGAAAAGGATTACGGCTATGGTAGTGCCAATGCCAAATGGCTCCGTTCGCTGAAGACTCGCGAGAACTCGTTGAAGATGTCTGTCGTGTATCTCGCCGATGCCGTCAATGAAATTATGCGCAAACCATACACCGACCAGATTGCCCGCCTGCGTGAGACTGTCGATGAAGAGTCACGCCTAAAGAAGGATGGGCAACAACTCACCGCTGAGCAGACCGCCAAGCTCGAAGGTGTAGAGAAGGAGGTGTCGGAGATACGGGAGCAGATGAAGAAGCTGCCGAAATGTACCAACGCCATTCTCACCACCCTACTCCATGAGGTTGTTGATGACATGAGTGAAGAAGATGATAGTGCGCTTGAAGAAATAACGAAGGAGATATCTGAACAGTCAGCACTCATCGAACAGTACACCAAAGCCAAGGCCGAGGAAGAGGCAAAGGAAAAGGTGGAGGTAGCAGACGGCCAAGAGAAGCCGGTAGTCAACGAAGAACTTATCCTGCGACAGGAACATAAGATTGCCGAAATCAAAAAGGCCGTTGCCGATCTGGAAAAGGACAGGCTTGAAATTTATACGGCATACTACGAGAAGTTCCGTCGCGAGATGACCCCCCAGGCCATCGCCGACCAACTCACCAAGTATCCTGGCACGTTCTGGGAGGCATGGGACATCAACACAGAAATGATTAGTGTTTCTGTCACGATGGAGAGTAAGAAGAAGGATGATGCCAGTAAGAGCACTCACGAAGAGAGAGGTCTTTCACTGATGGCCTTCCCCTACTCCATCAACATATCATCGAACTCCAAAGAGTTTCTGAGCGACCTCGATAATGATCTGAAGGTTACCGACGACTGGAACCGATGGATGAAAGCCCATCGTGACGAGAAGACTTTCACAGAAGATTACCGTCAAGCCTACGAGAGCCACCGCCAGAGGTTGAAGACCTTACCGATGGAAAAAGAGGATAAGGCAGATGTAGGAACGGAATCGGCACAGCAGCCGCATACGGAAGATGAGTCGGCAGAACAGCGGATAAACAACTTCGACAGGAACAAGACCATTCTGATGAACTTCTTGAACGAGAAAGCTCAGAAGATATCCAGTTTGACTGACATCCTCGCTGAACCCAGTAACAAGACTGCTGTCGATAAGTTTGCCCAGAGAGAAGACTTCCAGGTGGTGTTTAACACCCTTCGTACGAACGTGAAGGATGACACTCCCGTTTTCAAGATCGCACAGTTTTTGCGGAACGTCGCCAATCACAGTCTTCTGGAATGGGGAGCATCTGCACCACCGAGGCAGTAGCACAATGATGCTGCGACCGAAGGGAAGCAGCCGCGAGATTCTTAATCTTCGGCATCGGTAGAGAGTACTGCGTCCGTCAGTACGGCATAGAACTGATAGTCATCATCACATAGATAGCCAAAATGGCACTACCCATGATGGTGACGGTAAGCATACCCTCGACGATATATGTCAATTTCTGTTGCATAGTATCAATGTTTGAATGGCACTGAACCGAAGGCTACCATCCTCAGAGGTGGTGCCTTGGCTTCCGGCACGAAGTGAATCAATTTAAAATAAACCTCCCGTCCATCCTTGCGGTCATCGGAACTGCAGGGATGGCGGTCATAGACGGCACCCGGGCATGCTCCCCCTGCAGACGTGGCGAAGGCACAGCCCTTACACCCATTACCGGCGACGGTAATTACCTTGGCTCCATCGATGGTGTCAATCCATACTTCGCCAACAGATCTTTCATGTGCATAGTTTGTAATCATCATTTTGTAGGTTTAAATCCTTTAAGCCAAATATTCTTCACGAAGGCATTGAAGCCGAAGCAGAAGGTGGCGATACATGCTCCAGTGAGCACCAGTTCAAAATTTGTCAGATGTTCCATAATAGTGTTTTATTTTATCAATCAAAATAATCTTGTTTACGTTGCTGAAGAATACGCAGGTCTGACAGTCTATATTCTATTTTCCCTGGTCGTTTGCTGACAGGTTCTAAAAGACCCTTTTGTCGCCATCGACGGATGTTTCCCTGACCGAACATCTTGAACGCTTGATTTTGGGAAATCAGGCCACTCGGATTCTCCATCGCTTCCAACAGCTTCGGCACCAAAGCCGTCGCAAGGTCGTTGATGAATGTGCTATAGGTAACACATTTGTCTGGGAACGTCAACTGTATCATATTTTCGCGCCTGTTTGTATTCCGTCGGCTTCGGTTTTAGAGTTATCGGCTGAGTGAGCTAAGATCCTTTTCCTTTTTGGAATCTTGTCTTTTCAAGACAGCCGTTGTATCAATAAATTTTCAGTCATCGACTTCGTTTCGCTTTTAGTCCTTTTCCTTGCCATTTTCAAAGAGAGGCTATTAGGGTGGCCTTCGCCAAGGAATTTCGGATAAAATTTTGATTTTGTTTTGTGCCTTGTGCCAAAAGAAAATGCCCTGGCTTTACCAAATTTTTCCGAAATCGGGAGTTTACGACCAGTACTTGGCATGGCTACAAGCCTCTTTACCTTTGCAAGGGAAAAGACGTAAAGAAAGCGAAATGAACCGTATCGGTGAAAATGACACAACAGCAGGTCGAAGAAAAGCATTGAAAGAATCCACCCCACTCCATCAATAGTTGCGCGTTGCGCCATTATGCCCTTCAGGGCTTGCCTGGTGTTGTTTTATACCGGCATCGGTATAGTTGCAGGGCAGCATTGAGAAAAGCCGTCAGAGCAGTATTCCACCGCATGGGCATTAGGATGAGTGTCTGTTACAAGGAAAAGACTAACAGCTGAGTATTCAGGAGCCTGCCGACGTAACTCCGCCGTTAGTCAAAGGAATTGAAACCGACTGTCATCGCCCATGTTCCTGCGCCAGTGTCCGGCTGATGGGCGGCACCGCTGCTAATCAGCAAGGTCTATGGTGAAGGATGAAATATGCTCACAAGACGGATTGGATATGATGACCTCTAAGCTGTTCAGTTGTCATTTTGGGGACCACCATGCTCAAAACTTGCAAATTCTGGTGTAGTAGCCCGTCAGGTCGGATTTATGTCGTATATGAGCAGTATACAACGTTATGACGGCCTTCAGAGCCGGTTTAAGCCCTTAAAAGGACTGTATTTGTATGGTTTCGCAGAACTGCCCGCAATTTTACCTGCTCTGGAAAAGTCGAAAAGACCATCAAAAAAGGGGCGAGTTTCACAACTGGCCCCCTTCGTGAGTTCTTTGAAAAAGAAATTTATCGTATGAACAAAAGGGAAAGGAGGTCTAAGCCTCCTTGGATTCCGTATTCTTTTCAATCTTCTCGATGGCAGTAGCCTTCCAGGAGATTGTCGAGTGTTCCTGATTGTCCTTGCCGGTATAAACGCGAGGCTCAAAGAAGCCGGTTACCTTGATGAGCGTACCCTTCTTCAGGAGATCCAGCTTGGGGCTACCCTGCTTGGTGCCAACCTCGATGTTCTGGAGGGCACTGATCTTCTTCTCGTTGCCGTCCTTATCCTTGATAGTGGTGCGGATGGAGAGAGGGAATGTAGCCCATGCGCTGCCGTTGGTGTTGTTCTTAACATTAGCATCTACTGCTACGATACCAGTCACTGTGAAATTGTTGTTAGTTGCCATAACTTTTTATTTTTAAAGGGTTTAACTTAGAAATTTTACGATGCATAGAACAGCCATAAAGAGAAAGTCAGAAAAAGACAAGGAATTACGAGAAAATTTTCTGGGAAACCACATTTTCTTTAGGTGAGCCGTTAAGAAGAAAATGCGGAGGGTTCGGAACGCCGGTAAATTTTTGAAGGAATAACATCGTGGTACTTGACTGATGACGCTTGGCTACCTTTGCATAAGGAAAATCTAAGCGAACCCGCTATGAAAATGAAAGGCAACGGTAACGGCAATAAGTGACAAGGTATGTGCCAGTAGGTGCATAGAAGAGGTTGAACACCAGACAGCCCATAGGCATACCACAACCAAGATAAGCACCACTGGGGCGGCAAAGACAAACGAGAGAAGTCCAATGCCCAGATAATAAGCAGCACCAAGCACGGAAGCACCGCATACTTAAGAGAAGAGAAGGGTGCTATCAGGATGACGGTGAGCCATTCCTACAGAGATAGGACAGGACGATTGGAACACGGCTTCAATGGAAGAATGACCCCAAAAAGAGAAAAGATGAAGGTCAGAGAATACGAGAGAGGCTTGTGACCTCCCAGAAATATTAACAGGTTCACTATTCAAAGACTGGAGAGGGCGGGTTTGAAAGTACCAAATGAGTGTTATTTGGTATGTTTCGACAAATTTTTATGTTACACGCCAGTGTCACAGCAAAGCATATACCGCAGGAAGCAGCATCGATACCGATGCGTTGGAAGTCGAGCAGGAGTGGTGGCACCAGTGACTCATGGCATGAACACCTGCAGGAAAGTGACAGGAACGTGCAGGGATGTGGATTTGCGGCGGTGACGTGCAAGGGGTTTCTGACAGCAGCATGCCGTCGGAAAATGGCGATTGGTGGTAACTTGTTGCACCCATCGACATAGTGCAGCACCTCTCTGGCACAAATCTTAGCATCACGCCGTCCGTTAAGTTGCCTTCCTGCGGGTGTTCTGTCCGCGAGGCACGCCATCGCCCTGAGAGGCATCCGTATGTATGGCGACACAGATCCGTACCGTTGCCATCATGTCCGGCGACCAAAGCATGTAGCACACCAACGTCGATACTGGTGAAGCAGAACATTGTTCGCCTCTGAATGAGTTCGACATTGGTATGCCATGCTGCCCAGAGTGGGACTGATAGCGGCAGTACGGATTGCCTTAGAGTGACACAGACGGGCTTCTGAACAACCTTATTCCGCCGGCAACGGTAAAACGCATAGAAATGGGTCAAATCTCGCGTTTCAAACCTTTGGTGGGTAAATTCCGCGTTTGAGGGATGAAATACGCTCAGCGGGCTTAAAAATGGCCTATTTTAAGGTGTTTGATAAACAAAATACTATGCCAAGAATGAAAAAACTGCTGAAAAGTTTGTTTGTTCTGGGAAAAGTTGTATCTTTGCACCGACCAAACCAGGCGAGCCGATCGAGAGAACGGAACGCCAAGCACCCAAGGAGATCTTGCGCAAGGCCACACAGCTGATGGCCGTCGACCAACTCCACGGGTGTTTTTTTTTGCCTTCACTCTCCCACCCTTTCTTTCATGCGCCAGCCCAGATGTTCCATTCAGGAGGGAGGCTCTGCCTGGTTTGGTCCGGGGTCGCAGGGGCAGAGCCCCCGCCAGAAGCGTCCGTGATATTTCTTCCCGGCGAAGCCAGTCAGTCAGTCGAAGATTAACTATTAACGGATTATTAATATATTATTACAGGCATTCCATCGCACTGACTATCAGTAAGTTGCAAGAGGTATTTGTGCCACTTAGAGAACAATACTGTGCCACTTAGAGAACAATACTGTGCCACTTGGAGAACAATACTGTGCCACTTGGAGAACAATGTGCTTTCATCAGAAAAGCTGCATTGTGCCACTTTAATAACCACATAATTCCACTAAAATACACTTACGGCGAGAGTGTTCGGTGTATTGTATTTGTGCCATTTGGAGAAGATTGAATATTCCATTAAAAGTAACTTTTCCACTTTGATAACTATAGCGTTCCATTAAAATACATTTTCTCCCAAAAATAAGACAGAGTTTATTTCCGATGTCGGTTTTAATGCCGAATATTATGCAGAATGCCGCGATGATTCCATCATATTGAATTTCTCTTTCAAGTAGTCAAAGACTTATCTATTCCGATACAGATATAATATTATAAAGTATTGATTAAATGACGATTATAAATTTTAATAGTCTCCATTAAATTATTGCTAAGCCATTTTTTATAATGCCGAATATTATGCGGAATGCCGTGAGGAATCCACAGTCGGTTTCAATGACAGTTTTGGTATAATTGATATCTTATTAATTATACCTTTTTAATGGAATACAAAAACTTAAAAGTGAATAAAGATGGAATTTTATTAGTTAAAAATTCAAAATAAAATATTGAGGTATAGAATAATATTATTATCTTTGCCGAAAAAATTTAGAGATATGACGCTAAGAGAGTTAGAAATAAGGCTTACGAGTCTCCAGAAGGAGATGGGAATTAGTTACTCCTGGATTGAAAATCACAGGGAGGGATTAAAGTTCGACACAGTAAAGAAGATACAGTCAGGAGGTAACTACAGGATTAGTTCCCTTTTCCAGTACCTTGACCTTCTTACACACATTCTTGTTGTCAACAATCATCAAATAGAAGACCAAGGGCAGTTAGGAGAGTATTTTAAGGCGAAGAGAATAGAAGAAGGACATTCTGTTTTTGACATGTCGCTCAAAATGAAATGTCCGACCAAGGTGATATACAACTTTGAGGAAGGAAAAGGTTCTGTCAGGAATACTTTCAATGCTTATTCTGAGAGTCTGGATAATATTTCCTTTGATATAATTTCAATGATTGACGTGCTATGACTAAGAAAAAGATTACCACTGAGAAGTTAATTAAAAAGGTCTCAAAAAAGGTCACACCCTTGAAGGGAAAAGACTTTTTTGATGATGAAATGGAGATTATCATGCCGTTTGCTGTGGCGGCTATGCAGTCTGACGAAATTCGGAAGATACAGTTAGATATTATATTATGTATTATAGCCAAGATTCAGGAAGTTCTTCGTGATGTAATAAACCAGAAGAAAAAAGAGGCCGTCCAGCTGAAACTTTTCGCGGATGAAGAACTGGGGGTTAATCCGAGGAACAATACAGAATGTGTGAACATAACAATCCTTCTCAAGGATTTTGGTGTCAAAGCAAATAACTATGATAAATTGCAGTCTGCCTTACTGGGAATGGTTTCAATTCCTGTTTCCCTCCCATACACATCCCCGTCAGGAAGGGGTTATCATAAATACACTAATTTTTGTGATGTGTATTTTCCAGATATCCAGCCTGCCAAGAATAAGTATTGTATTGTCAAGATGGATAAGGATGTCGCGGAGCATGTACGTAAGATGGATTTAGGTTATTTGCATGTTCGCCAAAAACTGTCCCGTGCCTTGAATACCGTTTTCAGTGGAAAACTTTACTGGTATGCAGAGGGCTTCAAGAAGAAAGGTGGTTTTTCCATGTCCACCAAAGAGTTTCGGAAGATGTTCGGGATAGAGGATAAGTATGATGTATTCTCGCAATTTGAAAGTAAAGTTCTTAGTAAGACCCTTGACGAGATAAAGGGCTATTTCGACAAGGGATATTCCCCTTTCTATATTGAATATAAAAAAGAATATGAAGGAAGGCGTAAGGGAGGAGAACCAGACAGGCTGGTTTTCAAAATTATCGGACGGGAAGGCTCTGTAGAGAAGCTGCTGAGCATTCAGGAGTCAAGCCGTCGTGAAGAGATCTTCAGAAAACTGAACAGCTTAGGACTCAGTGAGTCTATAAGCAGGCAATATGCCAACAGGGTCACTGTCGATAATTACGAAGCTTTCCTTAATCAGATATTCATCCTTGATACAATTTTCAATGATCCGCACAAGAAAAAGGACGTAGGTTCCGGTGTGAAGTATATCATTAAATCTTTGAACAATTTCTTTGTTGACTATGCTGAAAGAGTCAAAGCACGCGAAGAAGCCATCAGAATAGCCTCTCCTTTAGGTAAATGGAATAAGATCCAGGAATCTATTGGCAAAGGTAGGACTTCGGATGTGACAGCCCTGTTCAGTCAACTCCTGTTTAAGGATTATAATGAAGAGTCCAATGAGATAACGATTATTGCCCCATCGAGGGAGTTCGCTGAAAAATATTTGGCCGACAACATGCAATTATTGTTGAACAAAGTAAGTGAGTATTTCAACGATCAGGTGAAGATAAAATTCGAATATAAACAAACAAATTGATGATTCTATGGCAAAGAGGACTTATAAGAAAGAGGTTGTTCATCGTCTCGACGATAGTGCAAAGGAAGCGCCGAACGCAAAAGAGTTCGAACCAGCAGTGTTAGGGGCGCTGATGATAGATAAGGATGCTTATGCTCAGGTAAGTGAAATACTTACCGAAGAGACGTTTTACGATCCCAGACACGGCATGATTTATGGTGCAATAAAATCCCTTGCCGTCCGCGATTTGCCATTAGATGTGTTATGTGTGACGGAAGAACTTGCCCGTCAGGGCCGTCTGGAGGAAGTCGGTGGTCCGGGTTATATTGCTGAGTTAAGTTCCCGTGTAGCTTCTTCAGCCCACATCGAGTATCATGCGAAAGTACTTGCCCAGAAGAAGATGGCAAGAGATCTTATTCTCATTGCCGCAACCCTCAGTGACAAAGCTTTCGATGAAACGGAAGATGTGGATGTAACAAAGGAAGAAGCAGAGAAAAAACTGTTTGAACTCGGGCAGAAGGGGCTTGCGAAAGAAGAGGTAAGGTTGATAACATCACTTAATATATCTATTAAGATGATTCAGGCTGCAGCTTCACATCCAGACGGTATTACTGGTGTGCCGTCAGGATATGTGAAAGTTGACAACATATTGGCAGGTTTCCAGCCATCCGATTTGATTATACTTGCCGGTCGTCCGGCTATGGGTAAGACAGCATTAGCCGTTTGCCTTGCATGGAACATTGCCAAGCGTGATATTCCAGTAGCGTTCTTTTCACTGGAAATGTCACATCCGCAGCTTACCAACAGAATTATATCCAACGTTTGTTCAATACCCGGCGACAAGATTCTTAGGGGTACACTCAACCCAGGCGAATGGAGCGTTCTCGATAAAGCCGTTAATAATATGGATAGGCCGCTCTATATAGATGACACTCCTGGTCTTACAACCTATCAGTTACGTTCGAAAGCCCGTTATTTAGTAAGAACCAAAGGAGTGAAGATTATTTTCGTTGACTATCTTCAGTTGATGAATGTACCAGAAGGAGATTATTCGAGCAAACAGGAAAAGGTTGCTATTATTTCCAGTGAATTAAAGTCTCTCGCCAAAGAGTTGAACGTGCCGGTTGTTGCCCTATCACAGCTCAATCGTGGTATCGAGAGCCGTGAAGGATTGGAAGGCAAGCGTCCTCAGCTCAGCGATCTGCGAGAGTCGGGAGCCATCGAGCAGGATGCCGATGTAGTTATGTTTGTTCATCGCCCTGAATATTATCATATCTATCAGGATGATAATGGACACGACCTGCATGGTGTGGCACAGATTATTATTGCCAAGCATCGAAAAGGTGCAATTGGCGATGTAAATCTGAAATTTATAGCAGAATACCTCAGATTCGAAGAACCCGAATCCTTGTCATCTTCCTTTCCATCTACCTCATTTACAAGTAACCCGCGAGTCAAATTATAGGACTATTAGGTAAAGCAGAGCGACAATAAATAAATATATATTATATAATAAATAATATGTATTTGTATATCATTATAGGAACAGTCCTTCTGATGGTGGCAATCATAGTGTTTGTCACCATCCGTCAGCAGCTTAAACAAAAAGCTGTTGCCTTCGATGATGATATAGAAAGCACACTCACCTCCCCCACCCTTTCCAGTTATGACAGGGCAAGGGAAAAGGCAGAGAAAGAAAATACGGTATGTTTTGATGACATAGAAGCCGTCATCGAGCAGCGTTATGATGACTGTTATATTCCTGGTCGTGGAGAGCAGGAAGTTACAGACTATTTCAGCGACATTTTCAATGAAGCCTATTCATTGAGAAACAGGCTTGAAGCATTTCATATTGAGCCGTCCTATAAGTTGGATAAACTTATCAGTGACTACGGTTCCTTGCACAGTCTGATTAAGAAGCATAATGAGACTGTCATCAATACCAGGCTTGAACGGTATAGGGAGTTTTTCAATAACTGCCTAACCTACCCCCTCGATAACCAGCAGCGCAGGTCTATCGTTTCAGAAGAGGATAATTGCCTCGTTGTCAGCAGTGCCGGTAGCGGTAAGACATCCTCCATTGTCGGAAAGGTCAAGTACCTAACCGACGTAAGGAAGGTGGATCCTGAGAGAATTCTTCTCATCAGCTATACCAACAAAGCTGCTGCAGAACTGACGGACAGGATGGGAATACCAGGACTCAGGGGCTACACCTTTCATAAGCTGGCCCTCGACTTGATAGGACAGGTGACAAAGCAGAAGCCGTCGATATGCGAGAATACCGACGCATTGTTTGTTGGAATCTACCGCCATCTGCTGAAGACCGAAGACTTCCGTAAGAGTGTCTTCAGGTACTTCATCGACTTTCAGGATGATGAAGCAGACTGGGAGAAACGCAAGAATGAGCGCAGACAGGATCTTGCCGCTCAGAAGGTCACCAGACTGAAGGCCATGCTTCCCGACATGGACGGCAACGATATCTATGTGAAGAGTGTTCAGGAACAGAAGCTATGCTTCGTCCTGTCCAGCCTCGGTGTGATGTTCCGCTACGAGGAACAGTATGAGCACCGGGTGGCCGACGAAACACATTCACAGTACAAGCCGGACTTCTCGATATACTATGAGAGTCACGGCCAGTTGAAGCGAATCTATCTGGAGCACTTTGCCGTTGATGAGCACAGTCTGGTACCGACGTGGTTTGCCACAGAGAAAGGTATCACCTACGAAGAGGCAAACCAGCAGTATAACGACGGCATCACCTGGAAGAAATACCTCCATGAGAAATACGGCACTACCCTACTCTACACCAGCAGCGCGGACTTCAACTATTTCGACATCAAAGAAAAGTTGAAGGATATGCTTACCGCTGCCGGTGTGAAGTGCCAGGAGAAAACCATGGAAGAGTTATATGCAATGGTTTTGCCAGAGGGAAGCAAGCGAGAGAAAGCGTTTATCCGCTTGGCCGTAACCTTCGCAACCCTGTTGAAGTCCAGCTGCAAGTCCCTGAGTGCCATACTGGCGAAGAATGAGGATGAAAGGACGGATTTCATCATCAGGAACATTTTCAAGCCAGTATATGACAATTACCAGGCAGAACTTCAAAAGAGAGGTCAGATAGACTTTACCGATGCCATCCTGACAGCAACGGAACTATGCAGGCAATATCGGCCTGTCCAATATGACTATATCATTGTCGATGAGTTCCAGGACATCAGCGTTGACCGTTACCAGTTCCTGCTTGCCCTCAGAGCTGGTAATCCTCCGGCAAAGTTGTATTGCGTCGGTGATGACTGGCAGAGCATCTATAGGTTCTCAGGCAGCGACATGGCACTGTTCAATAGCTTTGAAGAGTTCTTCGGGCCTACGGACATGAACAAGATAGAAACCACCTACAGGTTCGGTGAGCCGTTGGTGGGCTATTCCTCATGGTTCATCCAGAAGAACGCCACACAAATAACTAAGAAAATTCACCCCTTCAATACTCAGACGAAAACAGAATTGCTGTTCCAACCATACGAAAGGAATGAGTATTGCAATATTATCGGCCAACTGGTTGCCAGCATCCCTGCAGACAAATCAATATTCCTGCTTGGCAGATATTCTTTTGATGACTATTACCTGTCCTTCATGTACCAGAGTGTGAAGGAGGCCGGAAAGTTCTTCTATGTCATCGGTGGCAGAAAGATAGAGTTCCTGACGGCGCATAAGTCAAAGGGTCTGGAAGCCGACTATGTTATTATCCTCCAGTGTAACCGTGATGTATATGGGTTCCCGTCGATGGTTAGTGATGATCCTGTCCTCGACGTGGTGCTGACAAAGAGTGACAAATATCCCCATGGAGAGGAACGCCGGCTATTCTATGTTGCTATCACGAGAGCCAAGGTAAAGACCATTGTCATGTACGACAGGCGATATCCTTCAGTATTTGTAGATGAGTTCATGAACCCAGAAAAGGTGAATGAGCAAAGTCAAACACTACACCCAAACGCTAACAAGCGATGGTCGCGAGCAGAAGACCAGTTCTTATTGACTCTGCATAGTGAAGGCAAAACAGTTAAGCAGATTTCCCAGAAGATGGGAAGGAGTCAGACATCCATCATCATGCGAATGGGAAAACTCGGTATTGGATGAGGACTGTTTACAGGTCCACTCCCCTACCCTGCTATGTTTGTTTTATCGTAAGGTATTTCGATAAATATTTGAATTAAATAATTAAATATTATATAATACAAAATACCAAAACACCACAAAATAATGTAATAATTACAATTTTATGTATTATTAACACAATAAATTGTGATATTACAAAAAAATGTTGTATCTTTGCACTATAATTCTAAAGTACATCAATTATGGCAAAGAAAACATTGACACCTGAAAGGTATATGGTTTGTATAGACGTAGTTCTTCGCAGGCTGAGAGAAGCAGAAAAGCAGCTGCAGGATTCCAAGGACTTCATGGAGAAACGGCTGGAGACAGGCTACGAACATTACGAACAGAAGTCCATCGATAGCATGTGTGATGCACTGGCTATCATCAAACAGCAGGACGTAAGTCTGATGGAAACGTTAAACTATAAAATAGAGTATTGATTATGAAGAACAATTCAACCCCCAATGAGTCTATCCAGACCATTGCCAAGACAGCATCGAGCCTGTCTAATGCGGCTGACTCACTCAGCAAGTGTATCAACAATCTGGCATTTGATGGGTCACTCGTTGAACGCATCAAGCCGGATCTGGGCTACCTCCAGTCCGTAGCCGGATTCGTAGCGGGTAGGGCAGAGGGTATCCTTGACAACATCTGTGGGAGAACTGCACTTAACCAGGTAGATGAAGACCAGTTCTCGGAATGGATGTCCTACGAGGCTTATTCCAAGCGTCATTCTGATATAGAGCATATCCGTAAGGTGAAAGCAGCCGTTGACAAGGCCAAGGCCGACGGTGAGGATATGAACGAATGGATGCTCCAGAACACCAACATCGGGGATGTTCTGACAGGCAAGGTAAAGCGCCCATGGAAGCCGGAGCCAAGCAGCATCGGTAAGATCCTCCGCGAGTGGCGAGGTGACCGTTACAGCCTCTATGCCATTGCCAAGGAGCAGAAGTGCCGTTTTGAAGGTCTGCAGAGGATTGAGGAAGGCAAGGATGTTACCACGACAAACCTCATGCACTACCTCCACTTTGTCAAGACACATGAGCCGGAATCCCCTGTAATAGCGGAGATTTGGGCGGTTTTATAATTAAATAATTATATATTATATAATAAATATTAAATAATTTTGTAGTATCAATTATTATTTGTATATTTGCCAAAAATTAAGGAAGTTATGAAGCATCATTGTATCTTCGAGATCACACAGCCGAACATACATTCGGAATTGTATAAGGCAAGTTTTGTACAGGACTACGGCGAGGACTATACCGCTGCCGATGAAATGTGCCAGTCGATGAACAACTTCAAGCCAAAGGATAAGTTTGTACATTTTCTCCTTCGCTGTCTGGAACAGGAAGAGTTTGATACTGTTCAAGACTTTCTGAAGACAAATCCTCACGGGGATGTCTCTGAGGTCTATTCACCGTTCTTATCGGCAATAACAATCTAAACGAGTATCTGATATGTCACGAGAGGATTATAAGAAACAGGTGTCAGCGGTGGCAGAAGAGGTGATAAATGCCATCAACCAGCCGTATGGCAGTGTACCGTATGAGAAAAGTGACGGCACAAAGGGCGAGTACGCCAGTACCGACGATAAAGAGGCCATCCGCAGAGAGTTGCTGACGTATAACATTGCGGATGATGATAAAAAGCTTTGTCCGGCATTTGCCAACCAGAACTACGCACATAAGATCTGGACGTTGCTCAGAGGTAACGACTTCATTCATTTGGCAATTTAATAAATAAATATTATATAATATGAAAAAGTGGTTGATTTTTCTTGGTGGAGTAGTGACGGGAGTCCTGCTTACCTTCCTGTTTGCTTTTGTGTTAAGCGGACAGCGTGAAGCACCTGTAGTTGAGGATAACGGAGTAACCATGTTCGAACAACCAGGTGATGTCATCAACGAGACAGGCTTTGAAGTGTTCCAATCCTTAGAACAGGGAGCAGCTTTAGCAAAAGGCAAGAAAGAGTGGATGACAGTCTATATGCTTGTCAATGACGAAGGGAAGTATTACTATGATGACGAGAAGGTGAACGTTCCTTCAGGAAAGGTCGCCCGTCAAATAGGCATCTATCAGTATGAAACCAATAGCGGACGGCCAAAGACCGTGCCTATCGTGAAATTTATGGATAAATAAATATATATTATATAATACAAAACTATGGCACAAGCAAAGATTATCGCAGTAGCCAACCATAAGGGTGGGGTAGCCAAGACTACCACGACATCTACCGTTGGCGCAATACTGGCAAAACAGGGAAAGAAAGTTCTACTGATTGACCTGGATGCACAGGCTAACCTCACGCAGGGTTTGACTGACATTCAGCCAGAGAAATCCATATATGATGGTTTTAAGGATGGAGTAAAGATCGCTCCCATCACGATTAACGACAACTTACATCTGATTCCGTCAGCGGAAGAGTTCTCCACCATCGACCTTATATTACCTGGTATGATGGAGAGAGAATACCGACTGAAAGATTTTCTGTCAAACTATTCAGGCGAGTATGATTTCATACTGATAGACTGCCCTCCAACACTGGGTATGTTACTCCAGACAGCACTTGTCGCATCTGACTATCTGATTATACCTACGACAGCCGAGGGTTATCCCTATAAAGGATTGCACATGCTGAAGGAGTCTTTAGAGAAAGTCCAGAAGCGGCTTAACCCACAAATCAAGCTGCTTGCCATCCTGATAACCCGTTGGAATAACCGCAGTTTGAATAAGGCTGTATTATCATTCCTTCAGGAAGAGTTCGGTGATGTTGTGCTGCCCACATACATCAGGGAGAATATTACCGTTGCCGAAGCTCCTTTGGTGCACCAGAACCTCATAGAGTACAACCCTTCATGCAATGGAGCACAGGATTATACCAAGGTGGTTAAGGAGATTCTTGAAAAGATTAAATAAATATATATTATATAATATGTAATATGGGAAAGCAAGATAAATTGAAGCAGCAACTGGAAAGCTTTGTTCAGAAGCCTGTAAAGACTGCTGAACCAACTCCGAAAGCAGAACCGGTAAAGGAACCTACAAGTTCATCAACCCCCAAGGCTAAACGTCCTGTTGGCCGTCCGAAGGTCTATTATGGAGGAATAGAGCGTACCAGTATCACGCTCGAACCCGAAATGATGGGGAAACTGCGTATGCTTTGTTTGGAGCATCGTAGGCAGATCCGTGATGTCATTGAAGAAGCCCTGCAGGAGTACTTAACTAAGTATGAGTCAGAGCATGGCACGATAAGAGTTCCTGCAACATACCGTGATAAATAAATATATATTATATATTACAAAATTATGGCAGAAGGAACTAACCCCTACGAGATGGAACTGCTCGACCTGTGGAACGAGGTAGGCGGTCAGATGGTGATAGAATACCATACGGCCAAAATCAAGCCTGCGAAGGAAGATCTGCAGCAGATACGCGACAAAGGTTTCAAGACCGATGTAGTGACAGTCATCATAGCGGAGATTGCAGCACGTTGCGGACAGGACGAGACGATAGCTTTCATAGAGAAAGCCGAAGCCGCCGGTGCAGCACCCAGCGTTACGTTCGAGGCTGCAGAGGGCGAGGCCCTGAACATCAAGAGCCGCGAAGAGAATCCCATGGTGGATATGATGGTGCAGGCCGTCAGCAATCAATAACAAAATATTAGAGTATGACTGACGAGAACTGCCTGTATTGCAACAGAGAAGGGGAATGTACCAAGGGTTTGCCCGGTACTCCCTGCGAGATAGAAGGATGTGTAGCACATACTCCAGTCGGCTATCTGTCATGGGGTGATATGACTGATAAGGAGAAAAGTGATTTCCTCTGGGCCATATCCCACCAAGAAGCATGTTCAAAAAAGTTAGGAGTAAGGTGAACATAGCGGACTGCGCCCGGAACTGCGGGATCCAGACATTGCACAAGTGTATAAAAACGGAGTTTTAACAAAGTAGGACTTAAATATACAGTTATGGCAAAAGGGATGTGTGACGATTGCTTTTGGCAGACACAGTGTCAGTATAGTGTCGAACACCCAGAGGAATGGGTGGGAGAGTGCTATGATGATGATGGAGGTCTGGAGTATTCACCCATTAAAGGATTCTATTTATGAAGATAGGATATGCCCGTGTCAGTTCCTCCGGCCAGCACCTCGACGTGCAGCAGACTGCGCTCACCGATGCCGGATGTGAGAAGATCTACGCCGAGAAGGTCAGTGGAGTAGGGGAGAGGGCAGAACTTCAAGCAGCCCTCCAGTTCCTCCGTGAAGGTGACACCCTTGTCATCTATAAACTTGACCGTCTGGGAAGGTCGCTCAAAGATCTGCTTGATATCATCGAGCAGCTTCAGAAGAGAAATATTAGCCTGGTATCACTCCGGGATAATATCGACACTGGGAGCACCACTGGAAAATTGACCCTTCACATCTTCGCCAGCCTTGCCGAGTTCGAACGTGACTTAATAAAGGAGCGTACCGAAGAGGGTAGGAGAG
>JAEEGH010007436.1_pt1 | contig 26348 bp, 22 predicted proteins | sample 9134181 | NCBI WGS metagenome assembly JAEEGH01 (sample SAMN16246544, study PRJNA631951) | gut metagenome | biome: gut microbiome; feature: rumen; material: DP-attached | host: Bos | place: Iran: Karaj | collected 2018-10 | reverse complement strand
AAAGGTCAACGTTTCCAGTACGAAGTCCACTAACCCGGGAAAAGAGACAACAAAAGCAGGAAAGCAGACAACCCAATCAGAGAGATAAGTCAACAAAATCAGTATAATAAACAGTAATTAACAAAACGCTGTTGCAGTATTGACTTCGTCGAGACTGCCGGCGCTCGGCATAGCCCAAGCGAGCTTTGGCTCTGCACTCGCTGTTGCAGTGTTGCAGTTGCTGCAGTTCTCGAGAGGCCCTTACCTTCCCTGAAAATACCTCTATATTTATATATATAAATATATATATAAATATAGGTATAATTTTGGGCTTTCGTATGACTTGTTTGGGAACTGCAGCACTGCAGCAACTGCAGCAAGTGCAACATTTTGCCGTGAATTTATTTTGTTCTGCTCTCAACTTTTCGTACCTTTGCGCCTCGAAAGCGTATTCAGCCATTTTAAGCAACATCATTGAATCGACGAGATATGGATAACCAGCAAGAAAAGTTCCCGATAGTGGACGAAGAGGGCAGGGTGGTAGGCGAAGCGACGCGCGGCGAGTGTCATAACGGTTCGAAACTGTTGCACCCGGTGGTGCACCTGCACGTGTTCAACCCGCAGGGCGACATCTACCTGCAGAAACGGCCGGAGTGGAAGGACATTCAGCCTGGACGGTGGGATACGGCCGTCGGCGGACACATAGACTATGGCGAGACGCCCGAGGAGGCCCTGCGGCGCGAGGTCCGCGAGGAGCTGGGCATCACCGACTTCCGCCCGGAGTTCGTTGACAAGTACGTCTTCGAGAGCCAGCGCGAACGCGAGCTGGTGTACGTCCACCGCGCGGTCTATGAGGGCGAGATCCGCCCGTCGGCAGAGGAGCTGGACGGCGGCCGCTTCTGGAGCGCCGAGGAGGTTCGCGAAGCCATGGGAAAAGGCATCCTGACACCCAACTTCGAGAGCGAGTACCAGCGCTTCTTCGGTTAGAATGTTAAACAACCTTAATTTGTGCAAGAAAGTTGGGCAAAAGGTGACCGATTTCCCGTTTTTTTTGTATCTTTGCACATTATAATATGGTATTAATTAAAGAGCAATAAACATGAAGAACTATCTATTTCCTTTAGCATTGGCTTTGGGCTTTACCATGATGTTTACGGCCTGCTCCAACGACATGGAAGGACTGTCGTACGAAGAAGTCCAGAAGAAGAATTTTGCTACGAACTTTGTGGCTAAGTATGGTGAGATTGCACCCAACCAGACGTGGGACTTCACCACGGGCGACCGCCAGTTGTCTACGCGTGGTTTCACGACCATCAACACGGTGCTCCTGGAGAACGGTATCGACTTCGGCGACGTGTCGCAGATCAAGACGACCCTCAAGAATGCCAGCTGGCTGCACAGAGAGATCCAGATTCCCGGTGGCGTGACCAAGAACGGCGCTCTGCTCGACGCGATGGTCAAGGCCCTGCCCGAGGGAAAGGCTAAGACAGGACAGCCTGCTGTGCTGGTGGCTCCGTCGAACGGCTTCTACATCTTCCCATTCTTCAGCGGCGGCTGTCTGACCTACGACCTGAAGGTGAAGGTGGGCGACCAGGACCCGATTACGGTGTTCACGAAGGACTGGATCAACTTCCAGACCGTCAACGGCATGGAGAAGGATAACGTCTACGCCCAGGGTGGTACCATCAACATGCGTGGCATCTATATCGAGGCTCCCGTCGGCACGCGCGTCGAGATCTACATCGACAACATTGCCTGCCACACACAGGCTGCCGGCACCAACGCCTACAACAAGGCCCTCCCTGCACCGGCTGACGTCGCCGGCACTACCAACGGCCGCGCCATCTATGTCGACGTCGACGAGGGTGTGATGCCCGAGCTTGACGGCATTGAGCTCAAGGAGAACGCCGTCGTGAAGTACATCGGCATCGAGGACATCGCTAATGGCAAACCGCTCGGCTTCAGCGGCGACAACGACTTCAACGATGTCGTGCTGGCCGTCGTGGGCAATCCCGACGTGCCCCAGGAGAAGATCATCACCGAGAACGAGTACGAGGTGAAGACCGCTCGTCCCAAGCGCTACATGATTGAGGACCTGGGTGCTACCGACGACTTCGACTTCAACGATGTCGTGGTGGACGTCGAGGAGTACACCATCGAGAGGCACAAGGTGACACGCGAGAACGGCGTCATCAAGTCCGACGTAATCATCAGCACCGAGAAAGGCACCAGCAAGGCCCTGATCCGCGCCATGGGCGGCACCATCGACTTCGAGCTGACCATTGGCGACACGAAGTGGGTGAAGAGCGAGAACGGCTTCAACGTGAAGACGATGTACAACACCCAGGGCAAGATAGACTACGACAAGGTGCTCGCCGAGTTTGACGTCGAAGGCTGGGAATACGACCTCAACAACGTGTCGATTGCCGTCAACGGCAAGGACGGACAGCTGTTCACCATCAAGTTCCCGAAAGCTGGCGAGGCCCCGATGATCATCGCCGTCGACCCCTCGCAGAAGTGGATGGGTGAGCGCATCAGCGTGCCCAAGACCTGGTTCTATACCGTAGACGAATAAATCAGCATGATGAACAGAAGAAACCTGATGCTCTGCCTGCTCCTGGCTGTCAGCGTGATGACGGCCTGGAGCCAGGCGAAGAGCGTTTCCGTGCTGGGCGACTCGTACTCAACGTTCGAGGGCTTTGTGGAGCCTGAGACGAACGAGATGTGGTACTACGCACAGGGCGAGCGTGGACGGACCGACGTGATGGACGTCCGGCAGACATGGTGGCACCAGCTCATCAGCCGTCGTGGCTGGAAGCTGTGCCAGAACAACTCGTACAGCGGCTCAACCATCAGCTACTCGGGATACAGCGGCAACGACTACTCCCAGCGCTCGTTCCTGACGAGGATGAAGGACCTGGGCTGTCCCGACGTGATCTTCATATTCGGTGCCACGAACGACAGCTGGGCTGGTGCGCCCATCGGCGAGTACCAGTACGAGAACCTGTCGAAGGCGAACTTCTGGAACTTCCGCCCGGCGATGGCCCGGATGCTGGAGTGGATGACGGCCCGCTACGTGGGTGCGGAGATCTACTTCCTGCTGAACGACGGGCTGAAGGCGGAGATCAACGAGAGCGTGCGCACCATCTGCCAGCACTATGGCGTCACCTGCATCGAACTCCACGACATCGACAAGATGTCAGGCCACCCCTCGGTGAAGGGCATGACGCAGATTGCCGACCAGGTGAACAGCCAGCTGAAGTAATACAACTTTTGTATGTATTAAACGACAACGAATTAACTTCGTAGTCGAAATAATTAACTTCGTGGTCGAAAAAACTTGAATCTTAACTGTAGAGGAAGCGCTTGATGGACTTCTTCGGCGTTTTCTCGAACTCCTCCTCGTGGATGATGATCTCCGAAATCTTCTCGTAGGCGGGAATCATCTGGTTCAGGCCGTTGAGGTTCTGCTCCATGACGTTCTTCAGGTCGTCGGGGGTGAACTTCAGGTTCTTAGCCTCGTCCATATCTGGGTGTACCAGGGCCACGAGCTTGTTGTCGCGCTGCACGACGATGCTCTCCATCACCATAGCCATCGAGTTCAGCTTGTCCTCAATCTCTTCCGGGTAGATGTTCTGTCCGTTGGGGCCCAGCAGCATATTCTTTGAACGGCCGTTGATGTAGACATTGCCGTCGGCATCCATCGTGCCCAGGTCGCCGGTGTGGTACCAGCCCTCGCTGTCGATGGTCTCCGCCGTAGCCTCGGAGTTCTTGTAGTAGCCCAGCATGACGTTCGGGCCCTTGGCCAAGATCTCGCCAGGGATGCGGCGCGGATCGGGAGAGTCAATCTCCACCTGCATATGGAGGGCAGCACGGCCGCAGCTGCCGGCGGCGAAGGTGTGCCAGTCGCGGTAGCAGATGATGGGTGCGCACTCCGTGGCGCCGTAGCCCACGGTGTAGGGGAACTCTATGCGCTTCAGGAACTGCTCCACCTCCTGGTTCAGGGCTGCGCCGCCGATGATGACCTCGTACATGCGGCCGCCGAAGGCCTTGAGCACCTCCTGACAGATCATCTGGCGTACCTTCTTAGAGATGACGGGCATCTGCAGCAGCAGGCGCATACGGTTGTTCTGGATCTTCGGGAACACCTTCTTGCGGATAATCTTCTCGATGATGAGCGGTACGGCGATGACGATGACAGGCTTGATCTCGGCCAGCGCCTGGGCGATGATGGCGGGCGACGGCACGCGGTTCAGGTAGTATACATGACAGCCGTGCAGGAACTCGAAGATGAACTCGAAGGCCATGCCGTACATGTGGGCCATCGGGAGCATGGAGATGATGGGGTCGGCAGCCTTGATGGTCTTTCCCAGCACGTCGCAGGCGAAGTCGTAGTTCGACCACAGGGCGCGGTAGGGCACCATGACACCCTTGGAGAAGCCCGTCGTGCCGCTGGTGTAGTTGATGAGCGCCAGCTCCTCGGGCGACTGCTCGCGGTAGTAGCTGACGTGCTCCTTGCGGAAGTACTTCGGGAACTTCTTGCCGTAGAGCTCGTTCAGGTGCTCGCGGGCGTAGGTCAGCTTGTCCGTACGCGAGATCATCAGCGAGTAGTCGGGGTTGTTGATGATACCCTCCAGGCCCGGCATCTGCTGCGGGTCGATGATCGTGGCCACATGGTCGCCAACGAAGAGGAGCTTCGCCTCGGAGTGGTTCACGATGTTGTGTATCTGCTCAGCGTTGAACTCATGGAGGATGGGGACGGCAACGGCGCCGTAGGTGAGCGTGGCGAGGAAGGCCACGGCCCACTGGCTGGAGTTGCGGCCGCAAAGGGCTATCTTGTCACCGCGCTTCACGCCAGAGTTCTCGAACAGGATGTGGACCTTCTCGATCTTGCGGGCCACGTCGTGGTACTGAAGTGTCTGTCCCTTGTAGTCGGTCAGGGCGTCGAGGTCCCAGTTCTGGAGAATGGACTTCTCGATGAGTTCGTTAAAGCTTGGTATGTGTTCCATATGCTTAATGCTTAATGCTTAATGCTTAATGCTTAATGCTTAATTATAGAGGTAACGCTTGATGCTCTTCTTCGGGGTCTTGGCAAACTCCTCGTCGCGAAGCTCGATGGCAGCGATGTGGCTGTAGGCCGGCAGACGCTCGTTGAGCTGTTGGCGGTTCTGCTCCATGATGTCGTGGAGCTCGTCGGTGGTGAAGTTCACCAACTCGTCGGTATCAGGATGGACAAGTGCCACCAGCTGGTTCTGGCGCTGTACGACGATGCTCTCGCTGACCATGGGCATGGAGTTGAGCACGTCCTCAATCTCCTCGGGGTAGATGTTCTGGCCGCTGGGGCCGAGGAGCATATTCTTGATGCGTCCGCGGATGAAGATGTGACCGTCGGCACTCATCGTACCCAGGTCGCCGGTGTGGTACCAGCCCTCGCTGTCGATGGCGGCGGCGGTAGCCTCGGGGTTCTTGTAGTAGCCCAGCATGACGTTCGTGCCGCGGGCCAGGATCTCGCCGGGGATGTTCTGCTGGTCGCTACTGTCGATGCGTACTTCCATGTGGTCGACGGCCGTGCCGCAGGAGGCGGGCACAAAGTCCTTATAGTCGCTATAGCTGATGAGCGGGGCACACTCCGTAGCGCCGTAGCCCACGGTGATGGGGAAGCCGATGGAGACGAGGAACTGCTCGACCTCGCGGCTCAGGGCTGCGCCGCCGACGATGATCTCGTAGGCACGGCCGCCAAAAGCCTGGTATACCTGTTCGCAGATCTTCTCCTTGACCTTCTTCGAGACGACGGGCATCTGCAGCAACAGCCGCATACCGTTGGTCTGAATCTTCGGGAACACGCGCTTGCGGATAATCTTCTCGACGATGAGCGGCACGGCGATGACAATGGCCGGACGGACCGTGGCGAAGGCGTCGGCGATGATGGCCGGCGACGGCAGGCGCGTGAGGAAGAACAGGTGACAACCGCGGCAGAAGCCGTAGATGAACTCGATGGCCAGACCGTACATGTGGGCCATGGGCAGGATGCTGAGCATCGTGTCGTTAGCCTTCACGGGGAGACGCTTCATGCAGAAGTCGAGGTTACCCCACAAGGCACGGTAGGGCAGCATGGCACCCTTGGAGAAGCCCGTCGTACCGCTGGTGTAGTTGATGAGCGCCATCTCGTCGGGCTCGTCGTGATGATACTTGACGTGCTCGGCTCGGAAGGCCCGAGGGTACTTGGTGCCGAACATATAATTAAGATGTTCGCGCGCATAGGTGAGCTTTTCCGAACGCGAGGTGTGGAGGGAGAAGTCGGGCAGGTTGATGATACCCTCGAGGTGGGGCATCGCATCGGCATCGATGGTCTTCACAACGTAGTCGCCGACGAAGAGGAGCTTCGCCTCGGAGTGGTTGACGATGTTGTGAATCTGCTCGGCGTTGAACTCATGGAGAATGGGCACGGCAACGGCGCCATAGGTGAGCGTGGCCAGGAAGGCGACGGCCCAATGGCTGGAGTTGCGGCCGCAGATGGCTACCTTGTCGCCCTTCTTCACGTCGCAGTTCTCAAAGAGGATGTGTAGTTTCTCAATCTTGCGGGCCACATCGTGGTATTGCAGCGTGGCACCCTGATAGTCGGTGAGGGCGTCGGAATTCCAGTTGTCGATGATGGCCCGGTATATGTACTCGTTAAAGCTTGGAGCTTGTTCCATTGCACAAATTTTGAAATTATGTGCAAAGGTACATTGTTTTTTGCACATCTGCAAATTTTTTGTGCAATTTTTTACTCGTATCGCATAGATTTTGCAGGATGAATGTGCGAAATCAGGAAGCTTGGGATAATTAGGACAGAAATGCTGATAATTAGAGTGGCAATGTTCAACAACACCACGATGGGGATGTTGAGTTCGACAGGCGCCTCGCTAACATAATAAGTCTGGGGGTCGAGGGTGACGATACCCGTGAACTGCTGAAGCAGCACAAGGCCGATGCCCAGGACGTCGCCGATGAGGAGGCCGCGGCCGATGATGAAGGCAGCAAACCACAGGAACGTGTGGCGGACGGTCTTGTTGCGGGCGCCGAGGGCTTTCAGCACGCCAATCATCGATGTCCGTTCAAGGATGATAATCAGCAGGCCGCTGATCATCGTGATGCCCGACAGACAGACCATCAGCGCCAGGATGATCCAGACGTTGACATCGAGCAGCTCGAGCCACGTGAACACCTGCGGATAGGCGTCGTAGATGGTCTGTGAGGAATAGGAGCTGTTGTACTCGTCGTGGCGGTGCCTCGTAAACACATCCACGTTCTGGGCCGTCGTCTCCAGACGGTCGAAGTCGGTGGTCAGCAGCTCGGCACCGGAATACTGGCGGGGTAACCAGCCGTTGAGCTTTGCGGCGGTATAGAGGTCGGTGAAGCAGATCTGCTCGTCGAAGCGCGTCATGTTCGTCTGGTAGATGCCGCTGATGGTGAAACGGCGCACGCGGACGTCGTCGCTGTCGATGAAGTAGGCAAAGACCTTGTCGCCGCTCTTCAGGTTCAGCTTGTCGGCCATCATGCGCGACAGCAGGATCTTCTGGCCGCTCTTCGTGTCGCTGAACTGGGGAACCTCGCCCTCAACCAGGTTCTGCTTGATGAACGTCGGGTCGAACTCGGGACCCACACCCTTGAAGACGACACCCAGGAACTCGTCGTCGGTCTTCAGGATGCCCTGTGTCAGGGCGTAGCGCTGCACATGGCTGATGCCGTCGATGTCGCCAAGGGCGCGCATCATGCTGTCGCTGACGGATATAGGGTAGCTGGCGCCGCTACTGATCGACATGAGGTTCACCACCTGGATGTGGCTGCCGAAGCCGATGACCTTGTCGCGGATGGTATGCTTGAAGCCCAGTACCACGCTGACGGTGATGATCATCACGGCCAGGCCGATGGCCACGCCGATGGTGGCTATACGAATGGCGGGACGACTCACCTTGCGGCGGTCGCCCTCGTCACGGTAGATCTTCCTGGCTATGAAGAGAGGGAAATTCATTCAGAATTGATAATTGACAATTGATAATTGATAATGGACAATTGACAATTAGTCGTCGACGCGGCCCGGGTAGGCCTCGAGGGCCTTGCGCAGCACGACCAGCGCACGCTCAAGGTCCTGCTTCTTCAGCACGTAGGCTATACGAACCTGGTTGATGCCAGCACCCGGCGTGGTGTAGAAACCGGCAGCGGGAGCCATCATCACCGTCTCGCCCTCGTACTGGAAGTCGGCCAGACACCAGCGGCAGAACTTCTCGGCATCGTCGACGGGCAGCTTGGCAACGGTGTAGAAAGCACCCATCGGGATGGGAGAGTAGACACCAGGGATGCGGTTCAGACCGTCGATGAGGCACTTACGGCGCTCGACGTACTCGTCGTAGACATCGCGGTAGTAGTCCTCGGGGGCGTCGAGCGAAGCCTCGGCCACAATCTGACCGATGAGGGGCGGAGAGAGGCGTGCCTGGCAGAACTTCATGACGGCCTTGCGCACCTGCTCGTTCTTTGTTATCAGGGCGCCGATACGGATACCGCACTCGGAGTAGCGCTTCGAGACGGAGTCGATGAGGATGACGTTCTGCTCGATACCCTCCAGATGACAAGCGGAGATATAAGGTGAACCGGTATAAATGTACTCGCGGTAGACCTCGTCCGAGAACAGGTAGAGGTCGTACTTCTTCACCAGGTCGCGGATCTGGTTCATCTCGCGGCGTGTATAGAGATAGCCCGTCGGGTTGTTCGGGTTACAAATCATAATGGCACGCGTGCGTTCGTTGATGAGCTCCTCGAACTTCTCGACCTTCGGCAGCGAAAAGCCTTCCTCGATGGTAGTGGCGATGGTGCGGATCTTTGCACCGGCAGAGATGGCAAACGCCATGTAGTTGGCATAGGCCGGCTCAGGGACGATAATCTCGTCGCCAGGGTTCAGACAGCTGAGGAAGGCGAACAGTACCGCCTCGGAACCGCCCGACGTAATGATAATATCGTCAGCCGACACATTGATGTTGTACTTCGCGTAGTAGTTCACCAGTTTCTCGCGATAGCTGAGGTAACCCTGCGACGGCGAGTACTCCAGAATGTCACGGTCAATGGTCTTCAGCGCATCGAGACCTACCTGGGGAGTGGGAAGGTCGGGCTGGCCGATGTTCAGGTGGTACACTTTCGTGCCGCGCTTCTTGGCGGCGGCAGCCAGGGGTGCCAGCTTTCGGATAGGCGACTCTGGCATCTCGTGTCCGCGGACAGATATTTCAGGCATCTTTACTAACGTTTTGTCGATTTCAAGGCGCAAAGTTACAAAATAATTAAGAATTGAGAATTGAGAATTGAGTTTTTTTCGTATTCGAGGGCTAAAAATTTGCGTTTTTCAGAATAAATGAGTACTTTTGCCCGTCAAAATCAACCTATGAGTGCATGAACTACGAAGAATTACTCGCATCGCGTAACGGTGCAACGATGATGAAGGACTCGATGCCTTTCGGCTTTCTCTATAAGAAGAAGGTGGAAAATACCTATACCAATGTCCTCGACCTTCGTCAAGAATTGTCGGACAGTCTCAGGTTCTGTGAAATGCTGAAGGCCGAGGCCCAGACGACGGCAACAATCAACGAGCGTCACCAGCTGCATTTCCAAGTGAACAACGACAGCTCCGGACTCTGCAGCGTCATCGTGGAAAAGGGCAACTGCCAAACTTTCCAGAAGCTGCTGGAGGAGAAACCTGCCATCGTGGCTAACAAAGGCTTCGTCGATGGTGTGATGAAGGAACTCGTGGAGACCGTCACCACCCTGAACGACAAGGGTATCTACCACCTGTGCTTCGCACCGTCGAACATCCTGGTACGCAAGGGCAACGATACGCCCCTGCTGCTGTTCCATGGCTCGTCGTACCTCTTGCTGAACGACCAGGAGATGCTCTATGGCGATGCCGCGGACTATGTAGCTCCGGAGGTGCTGGAGGAGGGAACGGCCGACGCACGAAGCGAGGTGTACTCGTTGGGACTCTTCCTGAAATTTCTCTATAGCGACTCTGACGTTCCTTATGAGTACAAGGCTGTCATCAAGAAAGCCACTCAGACTGATCCCGCCAAGCGCTATGCCTCACCGGCCGATATGCTGAAGGCAATGAAGTCGCGTCGCTCCATGCGCTCGACGCTGGTCACAGGTATTGTCGCTGCCGTCATCGCCCTGTTGGGATTTGCTCTCTTCACGGAGCTGCTTCCCGACCAGGAGGCCGTCGACTTCGTGGAGGCAGCGCCAAAGGAGGATTTCGGCGAGGAGATGTATCCCGAAGAATACGACCCCTCGATGGAGTTCGATGCGTTACAGCCCGACAGCGCGGCCACGCGTGTTGACGAGAAGGAGATGAAGGTCTACGAGGCTAAGGCCGAGCAGATCTTCCGCAAGCGCTATGCTGCCGAGGCGGAACGTGTCCTCTCGAAGATCTATGACAAGGAGCACATGAACGGCACGGAGAAGAAGTTCCTCTCGGAGAGTTCCGCTGTCATGGAGGAGCTGACCAGGCTGCAGATGCAGTTAGGCGAGGAAGCCGGCCTGAACGATACCAAGAGCCAGCGGATAGCCAGCGAGATCATTGAGCGCATCTCCAACCAGAAGAAAGCCCAGCTTGAGCAACAGCAGAAGGCGAGCCAGGAGTAGAAACACTTTTTTCGAGTAGAAACATTATTTTATAATCAACAGATAACAAAAGAAACATGAGAAGCAGAACAGATCAATGGTTCGAGTGCAAGATTCAGTATGAGAAGACCATGGAGGACGGCCTCCAGAAGAAGGTTGTCGATGCCTATACCATCGATGCCCTCTCATTCACAGAGGCAGAGCAGCGCATCTTGGAGGAGATGTCAGCATATATTAGTGGTGAGTTTACCGTCAAGGATATCAAGATTGCTCCCTATAAGGAAATCTTCTTTGCCGACAGCGATGCCGCCGACCGCTGGTACAAAGTGAAGGTGCAGTTCATTACCATCGACGAGAAGACGGCCAAGGAGAAGAAGACCAGCGTGAACTACCTGGTGAACGCCGGTACGCTCAGCGGGGCCGTGAAGAACGTTGAGGAGGTCATGGGCGGCACGATGTGCGACTACGTCATCGCCTCGGTGGCTGAGACCCAGCTGCTGGATGTTTTTGAGTACGGTCGTGACAAGAAGGTCGTTGACGAGAAACCTGAATTCGAACAGTAATGTACGACGTCAAAGGTCAGTTGAAGAAAGTGCTTGATACGCTGCCGGACGGTGTCCGTCTGGTAGCTATCAGCAAATACCATCCTAACGAGTATATTGAAGCCGCCTATGCCGAGGGACAGCGCATCTTCGGCGAGAGCCACGAGCAGGAGCTGCGCCAAAAGCACACGTCGCTGCCACAGGACATCGAATGGCACTTCATCGGCCACTTGCAGACCAATAAGGTGAAGTACATTGCTCCCTACGTGACTATGGTGGAAGCCGTCGACTCGCTGAAACTGCTCAAGGAGATCGACAAGCAGGCAGAGCGTTGCGGAAGGGTCATCGACGTGCTCCTGGAGTTGCATATTGCCGAGGAGAGCACAAAGTACGGCCTGCGACTGGACGAGTGCAGACAACTGCTTAGCGACGGCGAATGGCGCCAGATGAAACACGTGCGCATCTGTGGCTTGATGATGATGGCATCGCTCACCGACGACCAGGAACAGCTGCGGCGGGAATTCCTGACGGCTGCCGACTTCTTCGACGAGGTGAAACAGCAGTACTTCGCCGATGCCCCCTGGTTCCGTGAACGGTCATGGGGCATGAGCGACGACTATACGGTAGCCGTCGAATGTCGTTCGACAATGGTGCGTATCGGTACGATGATTTTCGGACCGCGCGTTTACTAAAACGATCATGAGCTTGGAATAAAGAGGCAATAGTCTGTCAAGCGATTATTCCTCTTCGGAGTCTGCGCTACGCAGGATGATGCTCGTAGCGCCGATGGTGAATAGCGTGCCGTCGCTGATGATACGACGTTCACGCTGTTTAATCTCCTCGTTGTCGACAAAGGTGCCCGTGTTGCTGTTGTTGTCGCTGAGCGTATAGCGCAACCGCCCATGCTTGTCGCGGCTGACGTTGATGGTGCAATGGTTCAGGTCCACGCTGGGGTCGACCGTCTCGAACGGTGTGTTGATGGGATTGCCCTTCTGGTAGCGCCCAATGACGTTGTCGCCCATTTGCAAAGGCAACACTTGCTTGTAGTGGAAAACGTTCTCAATGACAACGATGGAGCCGAAGGCCTCATCGGCCGTCTGGCGGCCATTGTCGGCGTTCAGCGCGGCATTCTCCTCCTTCAGGGTGCCCTTCAGCTTCGATACACCCAGACGGATACCAAAAGACTTGCTGCAGTAAGGACACTGGAAAACGAGCGACTGGCCGTCGCTGTACTGCTTCTCATCAAAGGTGATGTATTGCTCGCATTTGGGACAACGTACTCGTTTCATGGCGTATTAATCCTTCGCTTCATAGCATGGCGTATTAATCCTTCACTTCATAGACCCAGGCTTCGCTGAAGTCGGAGCTGGTGGCGCGTAGCCTTGAAAGGGCGTTGTAGGCCTGCGACTGTGTGGCGAAACTGCCATAGATGACACGGCGTGTGCCGTGATGTACAAAGATGCGGACGCCCTGATGGCCACGCTCCTGAAGCTGCTTGACAAAGATCTCTGCATTACGCTGGTTTACCTGACTGGCAAGCACAATGCAATACTGCTTGGTCGGTGTCGCAGGCTTCGGCTCAGCTACGGCTTTCTCAGGTTGCGTCGTTTTCTCAGGTTGCGTCGTTTTCACGGGCTCTGCCGTTTTCTCGGGCTTTGCAACCATTTCAGGCTTTGCAACTTTCTCGGACTTTGTGACGGCCTCGGGCTCTGCTGCTGGCTCTGTCACCAACTTGACACCTGCCGGCTTCTCCGTCTTAGGCATAGGTAACAGCTCCACGGCACTCATCGTCACTTCTGAATTGTCGGAAGTAACACTATTGGCAACAGGAGGTGTCAGCAGGAAAAACGCCAGGACGGCAGCAGCGATGGCGGCAGCGTTGCGTATCCACGACATCTTGATGACGATGGCACGCTCCTTGTCCTCCACAGGCTCCTCGGAAGACTCTTCCGTTGTGTTGGCAATAAGTGCCGGGGTGGCGGCAGACTCTGTCGCAGGCTTCTTGGTAGTGGCTTCAGAGAGCTTGTGCATCTCAAAGGTGTCAAGGCCGTAAAGCGATGGCGTCAGAATGCCGGCTTCGTAGGGGTTGAAGACGATGTTGCCGTCTTCGTTCAGGCTCAGCTCGCCGATGCCGTTCATCTCGAAGAAGCCTTCATTCTGGAGTTCCTGCTTCAGCTCTGCTACCTCCTCCTCAATGCGGCAGACGGCCTCAGGAAAACTGATGTCATAGGCTTCGACGTACGACTGTGCCAACAGCGAGTCGTTCATCGTCAGCTGCGGGTTGAATCCCAATGTGCGCGACGGGGGAATAAACATATTGTCCTCTTCATCGTAGCGGGCATCAACATGATGCGTCACAAATCCCCCTAAATCAGGGACTATGACGCAGTCGCTACTCAAAAGCAGTATCTCGATATGTCTGTTTAATTCAATCACGTCGGCAAAGGTACAACAATTTTGTGGTATTTGCAAATAAAAGAAACTTAAAAAATGTGCTTTTTGAAAAATTTGTACTATCTTTGCAGCCAAAATACGAATGACAATGGAATATAAGGAAACCGCCATCAAAGGCGTATACGTGATTGAGCCTCGTGTGTTCAACGACGAGCGCGGCTATTTCTTTGAAGCCTGGAAAGAGGCAGAGTTTGAAGCTAATATCGGTCCGGTGCATTTCGTGCAGGACAATGAGTCGATGTCGAGCCGTGGCGTCCTCCGCGGACTGCATTATCAGAAAGGTGATGCCTCGCAGGCAAAGCTGGTGCGCGTCATTAAAGGCTGTGTCCTGGACGTCGCAGTAGACATCAGACGCTCCTCGCCAACGTTCGGACAGCACGTGATGGTGGAGCTGAGCGACGAGAACAAGCGTCAGTTCTTCATTCCCCGCGGCTTTGCCCATGGCTTCCTGGTGATGAGCGACGTGGCCATCTTCACGTATAAGGTGGACAACCCCTATGCGCCGCAGGCTGATGCCGGTATCCGTTGGAACGATCCGGACTTGGCTATTGAGTGGCCTTTGGAGGGTATGGAAGTCCTGACCAGCGAGAAAGACATGAAGCAACCCTTCCTCCGTGATGCGGAAGTTTTTGAATAACAGTAGATTATGAACATTGCAATTGTAGGAACTGGCTATGTCGGACTGGTGTCCGGCACGTGTTTTGCAGACACAGGCGCCAACGTGACGTGTGTCGACGTTGACGAAAAGAAAATTGAAAGACTGAATAACGGAGAGATTCCCATCTATGAACCTGGCCTCGACGAACTGGTGAGGAAGAATGTCGCTGCAGGGCGTCTGAAGTTTTCTACAGACCTCGCTTCCGTGCTCGACGATGTGGAGATTGTCTTCTCCGCCGTGGGTACTCCTCCTGACGAGGATGGTTCGGCCGATTTGAAATATGTGCTTCAGGTGGCACACACCATCGGACAGCACATCAACCACTATACAGTTGTCGTTACGAAGTCGACGGTACCCGTGGGAACCGCTCGTAAGGTGCGCCGCGCCATCGAGGAGGAACTGGAGAAGCGTCATGCCGACATCCCCTTTGATGTAGCATCGAACCCGGAGTTCCTCAAGGAGGGTAATGCCATCAAGGACTTCATGTCGCCTGACCGCGTGGTCGTCGGCGTGGAGAGCGAACATGCCAAGAAGGTGCTGACGAAGCTATATAAACCGTTCTTGATTAATAACTTCCGCGTGATTTTCATGGATATCCCTTCGGCCGAGATGACGAAGTATGCGGCCAACTCGATGCTGGCAACGCGTATCTCGTTCATGAACGACATCGCCAACCTTTGCGAGCGTGTGGGGGCAGATGTAAATATGGTACGCGCGGGAATAGGTAGCGACACTCGTATCGGTCGTAAATTCCTCTATGCCGGCTGTGGCTATGGCGGCTCGTGCTTTCCCAAGGATGTGAAGGCACTTATCAAGACGGCCGACCAGGCAGGCTATTCGCTGGAGGTGCTGAAGGCCGTTGAGCGTGTCAATGAACGCCAGAAGTCCGTGCTGTTTGACAAGCTTGTCAAAGCCTTCGGCTCCGAGGAGGCTCTGCGTGGGAAGACCATTGCCATGTGGGGACTGTCGTTCAAACCCGAGACCGACGATATGCGTGAGTCTACGGCATTGGTGATGATTGACAAGCTGCTGAAGGCGGGTTGTGTGGTACGTGCCTATGACCCTATTGCCAAGGATGAGTGCCGCCGGCGTATCGGCGATACGGTGACCTACTGCCGTGATATGTATGATGCTGTTCTTGATGCCGATGCCCTGCTGTTGCTGACGGAGTGGAAGGAATTCCGTCTGCCCACATGGGGTGTCATCAAGAAGGCCATGCGCCGTCCGTTGGTTATTGACGGACGAAACATCTTCGATGTCGAGGAACTGGAAGAGAACGGCTTTGAGTATTACTGCATAGGACGATAGGCTGGGTGTAGTACCCAGCCGTACTTCTGAGTAGTCTTCTTAGCTGTCCAGCCAGTCGTCAAGCAGCATTCTGGCGATGCTGAGCTTTTCGGGAATCGTCGGGAGGTTGTCGCGGCGGAACCAGCCGCCTTTGGCTATCTCGCTGCGTTGCAGATGGATAGCGCCTCCGACGTAGTCGGCATGGAAGCCGACCATCAGTCCGCAGGGGTATGGCCAGGGCTGTGAACCGAAATAGCGGATGTTGTCGATGGTGACACCCGTTTCTTCCATCGTTTCGCGTGCGACGGCCTCTTCCAACGTCTCGCCAGTCTCCACAAAGCCAGCCACCAGTCCGTAGAAGTCGGTACGGAAGTTCTTAGCACGTACCAGCAGCACCTCGTCACCACGATGTATCAGGACAATAACGGCGATGGCCAGTTGCGGCCACACCTCTTTGCCACACTCCGTACACCGTTTGGAGATCTCCGTGTGCATCTTCATCTGACCGCCACAGACGCCGCAGAAGCGGGTGTTCTGGTCCCAGTAAATCAGTTCCTGGCACTTGCCCGCTTTCAGGTAGAGCTCACGCGACAGCTTATAGTAACTCTGTCGCAGGGGCAACAGCGTGAACGGCTGCTCCTCTGTCGGTGGCGTGTCAATGGTGTAGGTGACGACGGGCGTGCCGTCGGCCATCGGGGTGACAGTCATTAGGTGAGTCCACGCCTTGGTGGCTGTCGGTGGTTCTTCGCGGCAGGGAATGGTCATGCTGCCGTCGGGCAGTTGCTCGAGCAGCAGCCCGTCCTTACAAAATACAAAAAAATACTTCTTCATTCTTTCAAGAGTGGCACTTATTCTCCAAAGAGAGCCTTTCTGTCACGCTCCAGAGCCGGCTTTGTCCAAGCCTCAGGGATGAAACGCCAGTTGTGATTTGGCTGTGGGTCGATGACTCCCATGCGCTGAATCTCTTCCGTCAGGTAGTGGCGCTGGTCCAACTCCGTATGGAACAGCACGCGTCCGTCGAGGGAGTCCTTCGGTATGCCGGCACCTTTTGTCAGCAGCTCGCCACCGCCATTGGCGCGGTAGCTGTTCATCACGACCTTGTACCATTTCTGCTCGTCGAACGGCTGGCCGTTGGACATCTGCAGGATGTGTACCTTCTGACCGTCGGGCTTCGTCAAGTCTACCTCGTAGTCAATGCCACAAGCAGAGTCAAAGTTAAATGTATAGTATTGGAAACCCGTACGTTGCTGGTCTTCTTTCGAGTCTTTATTTAGGCGAAGTGCGTGGTCGTCGGGACTGGTCATCGTGTTTGTCCACATATCGTACGAGAACTCCAGATGCTTCCGAATTTCCTCACCCGTCATGCGGAGCACATAGAGCAAGTTCTCGAAGCGGTAGAGCTTGAACATATCGGCTTGAGTCACGTCGCCGGCATCGATGACGGTGTTGAACGACAGGGGTGCGTTGAACGAGACATCGGCTTTCGTTATCTGCATCTGCAGGTTGTGGATGAGATCCGTAAAGGCAGAGTTTCCGAAGAAGCTCTCGCGGTTGTAGATGGGATGTTCGAAACGGCCGATCTTGCGCGATACGTATTGTTTGATCTGGTCTATCTTGGGCTGGAAGTGGGCCATCATCTGCTGGTCAATCTGCTCGTCGCGGACGCTGACGATGTGTCCCTTGATGTCTTTCTTGGTCAGGTGGCCGTTACTGTAAGTCAGCTCCAGCTCGGCCTCGGCCACGTTCTGCACATAGCACGAGGGGTCGATAATCAGTACTTGCTTGCCTGCCGTGTTCGTCACCCACTCGTTGTGTACCTGGTGGTCGTGCCCGAAGAAGATGACGTCGAAGCCGGGCACTTCGCGGGCAACGGCGGCGGTGGCGTTCTCCTCGGCGCCATTGTCGTCAACGATGCCGCCGTCACGACCGCTATGGAACAGTCCGAAGATGAGGTCGGGATGCTCGTATTCCTGGATGTACTTCACCCATTTCCTGGCACAGCCTACCATCTCCTCGAACTCCATACCCTTCCAGATGCTCTCGTTGAGCCAGTGGGGGATGCTTGGCGTGAGCATACCGATGATGCAGATTTTCACGCCATCGACATAGTGTGTGGAGTAGGGGCGCAGGTTGTCGTATACTTGGTAAGGCCGGCCGCCTAACTGCTCTGCTGAGGGCTGCTCCTTCAGGACAATGTTCGCACCCAGCAATGGGCAGCGCACCTCGCGAATCCACTTGTCGTAGACCTTGTGGCCGGGCTCTATGTCGTGGTTGCCTACTGTCTCGGCGTCGTATTTCATGTAGTTCACGACCGATGCGGCAAGGTTCTCGTCTTCCGGCATCACGTAGTTCGACCAGTAGACGCAGGGCTGTCCTTGCAGAATGTCGCCGTTGTCAATCAGCAACAGCCGTTCGCCATATTGCTCGCGCTGTTTTTTAATATAGGTATTGGCACGTACAAGCGTGCCTGTCAACGGTTTGCTCTCCATGAAGTCGTACGGGAAGAAGTGACCGTGGACGTCGCTGGTCTCTATCACCTTCAGGCGTACGGTCTTTGTGTCCTGCCGTGCTGTGGCGGCGAGGATGGACATGGAGAGAAGGGTGGCTGTCAGTATTGTCGTTTTCATGGTGCAAAGATACGAAAAAACGAGTGAAATGCAAAAGAAAATCCACTTTTCTTTTCATTTCCGAGTGCCACGTATCTTCGGCGAAGCCAAAGTGACGAAAAAACGAGCGAAATGCAAAAGAAAAATCGTATTTCTTTGGTTGAGTTGATATTTTTTAGTACCTTTGCGCCCTAATAGAAAAAAGTAAAGAAAAAGACTATCAATACGATGAGTAAGAGATTTGCCGAGCATAACGGCTTGAACCTGACGCAGACGAACAATGACGTGCTGCAGATGTGGAAGGAGAAGAATATCTTCTGGCGCTCCGTCGAGGAGCGGGAAGGCTGTCCGCAATTTGTATTCTTCGAGGGTCCTCCCTCGGCTAATGGCCACCCCGGCATCCACCACGTGCTGGCGCGCAGTATCAAGGATACCTTCAACCGTTACAAGACGATGAAGGGCTTCCAGGTGAAGCGCAAGGCCGGTTGGGACACCCACGGACTGCCCGTGGAGCTGGGTGTCGAGAAGGAATTGGGCATCACCAAGGCCGACATCGACAACAAGGAGAGCGACAAGTACATCTCGACGGAGGACTACAACAAGAAGTGCCGCGAGAACGTGATGATGTTCACCCAGGAGTGGCGCGACCTCACCGAGAAGATGGGTTACTTCGTTGACCTCGACAACCCCTACATCACCTACGACAACAAGTATATCGAGACGCTGTGGTGGCTCCTGAAGCAGTTCTATGAGAAGGGCCTGCTCTACAAGGGCTACACCATCCAGCCGTATTCCCCTGCCGCCGGCACGGGCCTCTCGAGCCACGAGCTGAACCAGCCCGGCTGCTACCGCGATGTGAAGGATACGACATGTACCGCCCAGTTCAAGATGAAGAACCCGAAGCCCGAGATGGCAGAGTGGGGCACGCCCTATTTCCTCGCTTGGACGACGACGCCATGGACGCTGGCTGCCAACTCGGCACTCTGCGTAGGTCCGAAGATCGACTATGTGGCCGTCCAGACTTATAACCCCTATACCGCAGAGCCCATCACCATCGTGATGGCTGAGGCCCGTCTCTCCGCCTACTTCAAGGAAGAAGGCAAGGATGCTGACCTGAACGCCTACAAGGCTGGCGACAAGGTCATCCCCTGGAAGATTGTCGGCCGCTATAAGGGTACCGACCTCGTCGGCATGGAGTACGAGCAACTGATGCCCGCCATCAAGCCCATGGGCGACGCTTTCAAGGTGATTCCCGGCGACTACGTGACGACTGACGACGGTGCCGGTATCGTGCACATCGCGCCTAACTTCGGTGCCGACGATGCCTTCGTAGCTAAGAAAGCCGGCATCTGTCCGATTGTGCTCGTTGACAAGAAGGGTGCCGAGCGCCCCGTGGTTGACTTGCAGGGTAAGTACTTCGTACTCGAGGACCTCGATGCCGACTTTGTTAAGAAATATGTCAACGTTGACGAGTGGAACAAGTTCGCTGGCCGTTACGTGAAGAACGCCTACGACGAGACACTCACCGACAAGGACGAGACGCTGGACATCAGCATCTGCATGGATCTCAAGGCCCAGAACAAGGTCTTTAAGATTGAGAAGCACGTCCACAACTATCCCCATTGCTGGCGTACCGACAAGCCCGTGCTCTACTATCCGCTCGACTCGTGGTTCATCAAGTCGTCGGCGTGCAAGGAGCGTATGTCGGAGCTGAACAAGACCATCAACTGGCAGCCCGAGTCAACGGGTACGGGCCGCTTCGGCAACTGGCTCGACAACCTGAATGACTGGAACCTCTCACGCAGCCGTTTCTGGGGCACACCGCTGCCCATCTGGCGCTCGGAGGACGGCGAGGAGATTTGCATCGGTTCTGTAGAAGAGCTGTACAACGAGATCGAGGAGGCCGTCAAGGCTGGCTTCATGCAGAGCAATCCGCTGAAGGACAACGGCTTCGTGCCCGGCGATATGTCGAAGGAGAACTACGACCGCATCGACCTCCATCGTCCCTATGTGGACTACATTGTGCTGGTTTCTCCGACAGGGAAGCCCATGAAGCGTGAGAGCGACCTCATCGACGTGTGGTTCGACTCCGGCTCCATGCCTTACGCCCAGCAGCACTATCCGTTCGAGAATCGCGAGCTCATCGACAAGGGCATCGCCTTCCCCTGCGACTTCATCAACGAGGGTGTCGACCAGACGCGTGGCTGGTTCTTTACGCTCCACGCCATCGCCACGATGATTTTCGACTCAGTAGCCTTCAAGAACGTTATCTCCAGCGGCCTTGTGCTCGACGCCAAGGGCAACAAGATGTCCAAGCACGTGGGCAACGTGGTCAATCCGTTCGAGATGATTGATAAGTACGGCTCCGATGCCGTCCGTCTCTACATGATGACGAACAGCGAGCCGTGGGACAACCTGAAGTTCGACCCAGAGGGTGTGGCTGAAATCAGCCGCAAGTTCTTCGGCACCTTATATAATACGTATAGCTTCTTTGCACTCTATGCCAACGTCGACGGTTGGGAACCCGCCGCCACCTCAGCTGTCTCAACAGCGGGCAAGCCCGAGATCGACCGCTGGATTCTCTCCAGCCTCAATACCCTGATCCAGAAGGTGACGGCTGAGCTCGACGGCTACGACCCCACACGCGCTGGCCGACTCATCGACGCCTTCGTCAACGACGACCTCTCGAACTGGTACGTCCGTCTGAACCGCAAACGCTTCTGGGGCAAGGAGATGTCTGACGACAAGCGCTCGGCCTACGAGACGCTCTACACCTGTCTGATGACGGTCTCGAAGCTTCTGGCACCGTTCGCACCGTTCTTTGCCGACCAGCTGTACAAGGATCTTGGCGGCGAGAAGGACAGTGTCCATCTGGACACCTTCCCCGTGGCCGATGAGTCGCTCATCGACAAGGACCTCGAGGCTCGCATGGAGATGGCCCAGAAGATCACGTCGATGGTGCTCGCCCTGCGCCGTAAGGTGAACATCAAGGTGCGCCAGCCGCTGCAGGCCATCATGATTCCCGCTACCGACGAGCAGCGCAAGCACATCGAGGCTGTCAAGGACCTCATCATGAACGAGGTGAACGTCAAGGAGCTGCGCTTCGTCGAGGGTGCCGGCATCCTGGTGAAGAAGGTGAAGTGCAACTTCCGCACCATGGGTAAGAAGTTTGGCAAGGACATGAAGGCCGTGGCTGCTGCTGTTGCTACTATGACGCAGGAACAGATAGCCGAATTGGAGGCTAACGGACGCCTGTTGCTGGACAGCTACGAGATTCTGGCTGAGGATGTTGAGGTCATCAGCGAGGACATCCCCGGATGGTTGGTTGGCAACGACGGCAACCTGACGGTAGCCCTTGACATCACCCTGACCGACGAACTGCGTGCCGAGGGTATGGCTCGCACGCTGGTGAACCGCATCCAGAATATGCGTAAGAAGAGCGGTTTGGAAATCACTGACCATATCCGTGTCTGCATTGAGCCCAACGAGGCATCCACCAAGGCTGTCGAGGCCTTTGGCGACTATATTGCCCGTCAGGTGCTGGCAGACAGTCTGAAGCTGGAGACTAATGATGGACAGGAGGTTGAGTTTGATGAGTTTAAATTACATATTTCAATAACTAAATCTTAAGATTATGGCTGAAAAAACACGTTACACGGACGAAGAATTGCAAGAGTTCCGTGAGATTATCAATGAAAAGCTGGCTCTGGCCAAGCGTGACTATGACCAGATGATGAGTGCTCTGATGAATAAGGACTCAAACGATGTTAACGATACGTCTCCTACATATAAGGCACTGGAGGAGGGTAGTGTCACACAGTCGAAAGAGGAACTCATACAGATGGCTTCACGTCAGCAGAAATTTATTCAGGGACTGAAGGGCGCACTGCAGCGTATTGAGAACAAGACCTACGGAATAGACCGTATCACAGGCAAACTGATTCCCAAGGAGCGTCTGCGCGCTGTGCCTCACGCCACGCTGAGCGTTGAGTCCAAGATGGCAGGCAAAAAATAATAATGGCGAATCCAAGCATAACTAAGCGTGGATGGGTGGCAGCACTGGTGGTGCTGGCCATACTCGTTGTCGACCAGGTCATCAAGATCTGGGTAAAGACGCACATGACGCTCCACGAGCAAATAGAGATTCTGTCGTGGTTCAAGATAGTGTTCATCGAGAACAACGGAATGGCATATGGTATGGAGATTGGCTCCAAACTGGTGCTGTCGCTGTTTCGCGTAGTGGCTGTATGCATATTGGGTTACTACATCGGGCAACAGGTCAGAAAACACGCCCGATGGGGTTACGTCATCTGCCTGTCGATGGTATTGGCAGGTGCTGCTGGAAACATCTTCGACTCAGCCTTCTACGGACTCATATTTAACGCTAGCTCAGAGTTTTACAAATCTTACTTCGTGCCTTTTGGAACTGGGTACGCCCCCTTCCTGATGGGCAAGGTGGTGGACATGTTCTACTTTCCGCTCTGGACCTGGCCCGACTGGGTTCCGCTCGTGGGCGGGGACATCTTCTTCGAACCGGTGTTCAACTTTGCGGACAGTTGCGTCACGGTAGGTGCGATCTACCTGATCCTGTTCCAATGGAAATTCTTCTCGAAGGAGGAGTAAATATCGGGACAAAGTTTTAACTTTGCCCCGCAATGGAGGTGTGGCCGAGTGGTCGATGGCGGCAGTCTTGAAAACTGTTGGGCGGCAACGTCCCGGGGGTTCGAATCCCTCCGCCTCCGCAAAAAGGAATGCAGCTGGTCGCGAAAGCGACCGGCTGTTTTTGGATTCCGGCGGCAGCCAAGCTTGCTTGGATGCCGTTGGAAGCCGAAAACAGCCAGTTGGCCCGAAGGGCCGACAGCTGCATTCCATGCTTTGCAGGACCCCTGGCCCAGGGATGCCGGAGCGAAGCGACGGAATCCCTCCTTCTTTCGCTATGATTCATCGTTTCCACCACGTTTTTTCTTATCTTTGTAATATGGCTCGGAAACGCATCTGCATCCTGATCGCCCTGTTGGCCTTTGCGTCGCTTGCCGCTGCGCAGGAAACGGGGGAGCGGTTCGTGTTCACGCCCCAGTCCACCGCGCAGGCCCAGTTCGCCGGGTACTATGTGGCGCTGGAGCAGGGCTTCTATGCGGAAGAGGGCCTGGATGTCACGATCGCCCATCCTTTCACCACCACTTCCGCCGTGGACAATATCCGGGAGGGCGTCTGCCAGGCGACGATCCTGCCCCTGTCCCTCGCGATGCGGACCATCGACGGCGGCCTGCCCCTTGTGAACATCCTCCAGACCTCGATGAACAGCGCGACGGTCATCATCTCCCGGTGGGGAGCCGACCCGCTGACGCTCCGCGGAGCGAAAGTGGCCGCCTTCCGCGCGGGATTCGGCCAGCTGGCCCGCAGTTTCGCCGAGATGGAGGACCTTGACTATGAATGGATCATGGCCGCATCGGTCAAGAACATCTTCATCGCCGGTGCCGTCGACGCCACCTTGGCCCGGAGTTATGACGAGTACTACCAGCTCCTGCAGACGCGCATCATCCAGCCGGATACGGGCATTTACCGGTTCGAGGACCATCAATACAACGTCCAGCAAGAGGGCGTGTATGTGACGCGGGCGTACTACAAGACCCACCGGGCGCAGGCCGAGGCGTTCGCCCGTGCCAGCCGGCGGGGTTGGGAATGGGCGGACGAACACCCGGAGGAAACGCTGGACCTTGTGATGCGGTACGTCCGGGAGTACCGGATCCCGACGAACCGGACCTTGCAGGAACTGATGCTGAAGGAGGTCATCCGCCTGCAGCATGACCACGAATCGGGAATCAAGGAGTTCCGTCTCCGTCCCGATATGGTGGACAAGGCCAACGAGATGCTGGAGAAGGCCGGGATGGTGACCCGGCGGATCACCGTGGAGGACCTGCTGCCATGAAGAAGCTGATCGACTCTTTCCGCCGCTCCTTCTCGGCCCGCCTGAGTCTTTGGGTGGTCAGTTTCGCCGCCCTCGTCTTCCTCGGGGCGACGGCCTATTTTTTCACCGTGTCCCGTCGGTACGTCCGCGAGGAGGCCATCCTCCGCGCCACCCAGGTCGTGGAGAATTCGGTCCTCCGGTTGAACAACATCCTGGAGGATGTGCAGCTTTCCGCCGACAACCTGGAATGGCTGGTCTACCGCCATCTGGACGAACCCGAGTTGATGATGGAGTACTCCCGGATCACGGTACAGGGCAATCCGGTCCTGTCCGGCTGCTCCATTTCTTTCGAACCCAATTTCTTCAAGGACCATTACTATTATTCCGCCTATTCGGGCTATGTCGGCGGCACGCTGCAGACCGAGCAGGAGGGCGATGAGGATTACCAGTATTTCTATCTGGACTGGTATCTTCAGCCCAAGCTCTTGAATCAGCCCTGTTGGACCGAACCCTACAGCGATTGGGAACAGGATGACGCCGAGGACCGACAGACGCAGCGGATGGTTTCCTACTGCAAGCCGCTCACCACCTCCGCCGGGTTCATCGGCTCCATTTCGCTGGACATTTCCCTGAAATGGTTGTCCGACAACCTGTCGCCCGTCAAACCTTATCCGCACTCCTACAGCATCCTGATCAGTCGCGGCGGCACTTACCTGGTGCATCCGGATCCCGACAAGCTCTTCTACCAGACCATTTTCACGGAGGGTCTCATCGACTCGAAACCCGCGCAGGACGAGCTGGGCAAGAGCATGCTGGAGCTGGAGGCTGGATTCAGAAGGCTGGAGATCGACGGCGTCCGCAGCTACGTCTTCTTCACGCCCCTCAAGGCGACGGGCTGGAGCATGGCCATCGTCTGTCCGGAGAGCGACATCTTCGGCCGGTTCAACCGGCTCCGGTGGTTCATTACGACCATCGACTTGCTGGGGCTGCTCCTGCTGTTCTTCTCGTGCTTCCAGGTCATCCGGAAGACGATGCGGCCGCTCAGCGATCTGGCCCGGCAGGCGGAAGAAATCGCTTCCGGCCATTTCGACACCGTCCTTCCTGAGAATATGCAGCCCGATGAACTGGGCACCCTGTCCCGTTCCTTCGCCGATATGCAGTCGTCTCTGGTGACCTATATGGACGAACTGACGCGGACCACCGCCAACAAGGTCCGGATCGAAGGGGAGCTGCAAATCGCCCGGGATATCCAGATGGGGATGATTCCGCAGGTGTTCCCGCCGTTCCCGGACCGGAAGGATATCGACTTGTATGCGTCCATGGAGCCCGCCCGGGAAGTGGGCGGCGACCTGTACGACTATTTCATCCAGGGCGGTCGGTTGTATTTCTGTATCGCCGATGTCAGCGGCAAGGGCGTTCCGGCGAGCTTGTTCATGGCCGTCGTGCGGAACCTGTTCCGGGCCGCCGGCAAGCAGGTGCTCCTTCCGGACGAAATCGCCCGTCGGATCAATGACATCCTTTCCGACGGGAATGAGCAGCTGATGTTCGTGACGATGTTCATCGGCGCCATCGACCTGGAGACCGGACGGCTGGATTTCTGCAATTGCGGGCACAATCCGCCGGTCGTCCTCCCGCACGGCGGGAAGCCCGCCTTCCTGTCCTGCAAGGCCAATACGACCCTGGGAATCCTCCCCGATGCGGTCTTTGAAGGCGAGCATGTGGACGGTTTCAAGGACACGCCGTTGTTCCTATACACGGACGGCTTGAACGAGGCGGAGAATCCGGATCATGAAATCTTCGGTTCCGACCGTCTCCTCGCCGCGCTCGGCGAGCCCTATACGGATGCGGAGGCCGTCGTCAAACGGATGCAGGCAGCCATCGCCGAGCATGTCGCCGGGGCCGATGCCAGCGACGACCTGACGATGCTGTGCCTGGAGATCAAGGGATAGCGGGGCTTGTACTCGGGATTCCGGCTTCGCCGGCATCCCTGACCGCTCGCCGCGGGGCCCTGCAGAGCATGGAATGCAGCCGGTTGGACCTGAGGTCCAACCAGCTGTTTTTGCTTGATGACGTCGTCAAAGCGAGCTTTGCCTCCGCCATCAATCAAAAACAGCCGATCGCAATTGCGATCGGCTGCATTCCTTTCTGCGGTGAGGAAGGGATTCGAACCCCCGGTACGCGCAAACGTACACCTGTTTTCGAGGCAGGCTCCTTCAACCACTCGGACACCTCACCGTTGGGACTGCAAATTTACGATTAAATTTTCAATTTGC
>JAEEGH010007435.1_pt1 | contig 26348 bp, 20 predicted proteins | sample 9134181 | NCBI WGS metagenome assembly JAEEGH01 (sample SAMN16246544, study PRJNA631951) | gut metagenome | biome: gut microbiome; feature: rumen; material: DP-attached | host: Bos | place: Iran: Karaj | collected 2018-10 | reverse complement strand
AAGGAGGTTTGATTATGAGTTTTGAAGCGTACAATAAATTTGCCACGGCTGTAAAAAAAGAAATGCCGCTTTTAAATTATGAAGAACAGCTCGGTATTCTAACAATAGTGGTCAACGCCATGAACAGCAGAAAAAAATCTGAGCCTCCTATTTCTAATGAAGAAAAGTTTTCTTTGTATGAGAAGTTCAAGGGAAGCATGAAAGTTGGAGATGATTTTGATGCTAAAAAAGAACTCATGGAATCCCTCGATGAAAGATATGGCGTATGAATTTATTTTTTGATACAAATGTCATTCTTGATTATCTCATTCCGACAAACTCATTTCACGAAGAAGCAAGCAAAATCCTAAAAGCTGTTTTTGAAGGCAAAGCAAACGGCTTCATATCAGCTCACTCAATGACAGATATTTTTTATATCTCAAGGAAATATTTTTCTCTTGAAGACAGACGGCAGTTCTTGCTTTTGATAGCTTCAACTTTTCAAATTATTGCAGAAAACAGCGATGATTTTCTTGCTGTATTAAATGCAGAAAACTTCTTCGACCTTGAAGACGGTCTGCAAATGCGATGCGCAGAAAATGCAAAGATTGATTACATCGTCACTGAAAACTTAAAAGATTTCAAAACTTCAAAAGTACCGGCTCTCGCTATTTCTTCTGCTTTATCAAAATTATAAAAATAACCCGACCAAACAGAAGCAAGCGGGAAGCTAATAAAGCTTAATCTGGTGCAACGCTTCAAGTGTCTTTTACAAGATTGACCTAAAATAATAGATTAAACTGCTGTAAAACGCTATACTGGATGCATGAAACAAAAAGTTTTGCGGAGACTTCTGCTTGCGTTTTTATTGTGCATCTGCCTTAAAGCAAGCGCTTTAGAATATGAAAGCTACGCCTGCGCATTTTCGAGCAACTTTTTTGAATTGAACAAACTCTCAAATAAAAGCTTTGACCCGACTGACAATGCAAAACAGTTTCAGCGTATCTGCATTCAATTATTAAAAAGCAATTTTCAAGTTTCTTCTCCAAAAGACATATCCAAAGCAGTAGAAAATCTAAAAAATGACGGTGACAACGCAATTTTTCAACATGCGGTAAAGCTTTTTGAAGCAAACAAAGGTAAATCGGCTTTAGACATAATAAAAAAGCAGTGCCTTTCTGTTGAGGACGCTTCCACTTTGTTTTTTGCTGAAACAATGAAAGACAAACTGCGCGTTAAAGATTTATCCGCATGGGACAACGGCAGAATCATAGAGCTTTACCGCTGTGCCGTCGGTGCGGGCTACATAAAGCAGGAAGAAGCTCTGCTTGCAGTTAAGCCTGCCGTCGATTTTCTTGCCGCAACCTACATAAGCTGGGACGATTATTTTGCGCATTATTTTGCCGGAAAACAGCTGACTGCGCTTTACGACGGCAGATATTCTTCTGTTCTTGAGGGCGCCAGACAGGCTTATGCGGCGACAAAGGGCAAAATCAATTACGGCGAAGTGCCGCTGCAGAATCCGAAGAACATTCCCGAAAAAGCAGGAATTATTCTGGAGCTTGCCTACGAGCCAAGCCCGTCCGGCACTCAGTGGGAATCTGTACAGAAGCTCGTTAAATCGAAAAAAATCTTAGACAGCAGAGACCTTACCGCTGTGCAGAACATCAAAAAGAAATTTCCTGACGTGCCCTGCATAGAATTCCTTGAAGTTGAGATTCAGTTCAGACAGAGAGCGTACCGCAAAACTTTGAATTTGTGTTCTCATCTTGCAGAATTAATAGAAACCGCACCGAAAGACTCTGCCCTGTTTCAGCAGATTCAGCTGACTTATGCAAAAGCCGCGCTTAAAGTGTCAAAACCTGCAATTGCAGAAACAGCTCTTGCCAAACTGCCTGAAAGTGCCGCAAAAACAGGCGAATTTCTTGAAACAGAGGGCAGACTTTTTGCAGAACTTTGCGGCACTTCAAGCGACTACGACAAAAACGAAGAATACAAAAAGCTTGCAAACGAGAGCTTTAAGGCGGCAGAAAAGACTGGTCACAGACTTCCGCAGGATATAAAAAACTGGATGAAAACAAACGGAGTGCGGTCATGAAGCGGAAACTCAAAAATGCGGCTTTTTTTGCACTTCTCCTCTGCACTGCAAACTTTTTCAGCTTTGCCCAAAACAAAAACAGCACACAGAAAACGCAGGCACAGCTAATAAAAGAAGTTAAGGCTAAAATTGAAAAAGCAGTCTTTGAAGTTGTCGTACCGAAGCCCAAAGAAGAAAACATTGTCTATATGTATGATCTTCCGTTTGAGTTTATTGACGATTCAATTAGAAACGACAAATACCTGCCGGTCGCAACGGCTTTTCTTGCCGAAGACGGTTTGTTTTATTCTGCCTGTGCGCCTTTTAAGCTTTTAGAACAGACACAATACGGGCCTTACTACATCCGCGACCGTTCCGGCAATGTTTACAAGATTGACATGGTTGAGTCTTTTGCCACAAACCGCGGTTTTATTGCCTTTAAGGCTGAAGGCTTTGACGCTAAAAAAGCCAAAATTACACTGAAAATGGGAGCCGCACCGGGCACAAACACCAAAGTTTTTACAGCAGCCTACGAGCTTGGCGACGGTCTTGTGGTACGCACAGGCTCTGTTACGTCTAAAATTGATGAAAGTGTCAATGCCGAGTGGAAATGGTTCAGATATTCACCGGCAGCCGCACCGAAAACTTCCGGCGGACCGCTTGTCAACCAGAGCGGCGAAGTACTGGGCATAATTGTACCGCAGCCTAATGCTGATACGCTGACTTATGCACTGCCCTTCAGCGAAGTACACGAGATTGCACCGCACACAGGCGAGGTCATTCATCATTTTGATTATTCCATGCCTTCAATGAACAAGAAAAAATTTGCGCACAAATTCTACCATGAACTTGCGCTGCCAAAAACTCTTGAGACAATTCAAAAGACGCTGCGCACAGGCTTTTTAAGATACCGCTTTGAAATTGCAGAGCATCTTGTTCCGCATTTCGGCGCAAAAGGCAATCTCGGTTTTTTGTTTTCTTCAGGCTCGTCAGACATTCTCTCGAGCGGCACAGTTCCGGCTTTTCCGCTGGTTGTCGGGCTTTCAGCCGGAAACAAGTGGGTTTTTCAGCAGCCACAGGACATTTTCGAGGAAAACCTGGACAGCGGCGGCGGCATTCTTTTTGGCGGAATGATGAGTACAATGTTTGCGGTTGTAAAAAAGCCCGATGACATGCCGTTTGACAAATTCTGTCTTGACAGTTCAAATTATATAGATTACATACTTATGGTTAATGAAATCTCGCGCACTGTTGCCGGCGAAGCCGTTCCAATTATGTCTTTTGGAAAAGCACTCAAAGTTGACAACTACAAGGACGCACAGGGGCGCACATGGTACATTGATTACTGGAACCTGCCGTTTGCAGATTCGATGGCGGTGTCTTATGCGCTGCCGCTGCCGGAAGGCATTTTTGTAATGCTTTCAGTTGCAGACACAGACACAGTTACGGCGCTTTCGTGCAAGGCTCTTGAGTTTGAGGCAGACTGCGTTTATCCGCGCTATGTTTCAAGCCTTAAAAACTGGAAAGATTTTCTCGCTTTTCTTAAAAAGGAACAGACAATTTATCCGCCGTTTGACAATTTTACGCTGAATTCTTCAAATGGAAACTTCTCTCTGAAATCGCCTGTAATTTCAGCTGAAATTGCTAAAAGCACTTTTGAAGTTACTGACAGCACCACGCTCGGGCTCGGTGTTGCGTTTGAGCTTAAGGACAACATCTTGCAGCAGAAGGTGCGGTCTATGGAGCTTTACACAAACCGGAAAAGCAACGACTACAAATATGTGCATTTTTCGGAAAACATAAAGCCTGCATCTGACGCAAGACCGGAAGCTATCTCTTTGTGGAAGCAGAAAATAAACAAAGGCACACCGTATACGGCTATTCCATATAATCAGAATAATTTTACGTTCTATGATGAAATTATCTTTGAGCTGGACACTAAAGACAGAAGGAACGCTTCACGCATATTCCTGCTTTCTTGCGAAATGGCAGGCACTGACAAAACAGCCGAAATGAGGGCCTTCGCCGAAGAGCTGAAAAAGAACATAAAAATCAGTCAAAATCGATGATGTTGCCTTCGGTTTCGGTTTCTTTGCTGCACATCATTGAGCGCATTTCATGCTTGCTTGCTTCAACCAGTCTTGCGGCGGCATCGGTCAAGTCTTCAGCAGTCACCTCGATAATCGACTTTACATAATCGTCAATCTGTTCCTGCGTAATTCCGCGGACTACACGCTTTAATGCAATTGCACCATGCACGTTAGGCGCATTCGGGCAAGTATACTGGCTGTAAAACGAAAGAATAGCACATTCAATCTCTTTCTTTGAAAGCTTGTTTTTGGCAGCTTCTTCAAGACATTCCAAGAAAAGCTCGAAAGAGCCTTGCGGATCAGGGTCGCGGTATGTCGAAAGCGAAACAATGTTGGAAAGATTTACGATAGTTCCATGCGCGCCATAACAGCCGTGAACGGTGCGGAGCTTGTCCCAGAAAGTGTGTTCAGAAATCCAAGAGAGCAGCAAGTCTGCCGCGCCAGTCTTTTTGTCGAGCGGTTCGCCGCATTCAAACACAGACATAGCGAAACCAACCTGCGTGTCGGTTCTTATAACGTCAAGCTTTTCTTTGCTTGGCTTGTAGACATGCTTGATATAGTCTTCTTTTGTGTAATCAGCTTTTGGCGCAAGCGGCTTTAGCGCAGCCTTGTCGATAAAGTCCGGCAGAAGCTTCTTGGTTTCTTCAAGCGAATCGCCGTCAGCTGTTATGTTGATGATGCATCCCGAATCTTTGATTGTCTTGAACATACGCTTGAATTTTTCAAGCAGCGCGTTCATGTTTTCAGGCTTATATTCAAGCAGATGCTCAAGCTGCGTAATACCGAACAAAAGCTCTGTTACGGTAATTTCTTTCTTTAAGTTGTATGCTGCTCTTGTCGAGCAGAAATCAAGGCCGCCTGGCACAAGCGAAGGCTTCGCGTTAATCTGCGCTTCTGTGATAATCGTTTCAAGCCTCTTCGCATCTTTAAAGTCAAGCCCGTTAAGAATTTCTGCCATCAAATTTAAAGCTTCGGGCAGCTTTTCTTCAAGGAATTTCATCTCAAAGCCAAGCCAGTCGCGGTCAAAGAAATTGTCGCCTTTGTAGTTTTGCATGAACTCAAGAGATTTTGCAGTTTCCACAAAAGAGCAAGGCACAAGCGAAGTGTTTGTGTCGCCTGCAATTTTGCTAGATTCTCTCATGCACTCTGCCCAGTTTTTGCCGCCCCAGCCAAGCTCAAGCAGCGAATCCGAGAATGTCGGCATATCGAGATAATCTTCGGGCTTGAGCAAGTCAAACGGAAAGAAAATCTTGAAATAGATTATGCCGTTCGTGTTGATTTTATCTGTAAAGAGGCAGATGTTGTTCTTAGTTTTTTCAATTTCAGCCTGCTTGCGCGGCAGCTTGACAGCCAAATCTGTAAAGCTCAAATGCGGAATCGAATCTTGCGCTTCTGGCGAATCTTTGCTGTTCTGGTACTCATGAAGCTCGTCGAGAGACTTTTGAAGCGCGGCCTTGTCTGTGATTTTTTCCTTTTCAGCGATGAACTGCTCTTCTTTTGCGTTACGCTCGTTCAAGAATTTTTCAGACGGTTCGATTATCGTGCAAACATAGTCTTTGCCAATAAAGAATTTTTCCATTAAGGCGGCGAGCATGTTCTTGTCGCTCTTGAGCCTTGCTTTAGCTTCCTCAAAAGACGTAATAGGCGTAAGCTTTTCTGCAGGGTGCAGCCCGAAATTCCAGCCGTCCATAACTTTTTCAAGAATATCAATTGAGAACGGGCCGCCGTTGCGTCTGATTTCTCGCAAATTAAAGTCAATTGACATTACGGCGGCATCAATATCGTCTTGAGAAAAGCCCTGTTCATAGATTTCCTGCAAAGAATCAAGAATTACTTTCTTTGCCTTAGCTTCGTCTTCAGCCTTTACACCGACAAGACCGAATATAAAGAAATTCTGGTTTGCAGTTGAATGGAACATCGAAATGGTATCATCTGCAAGCTTTGATTCTTTAAGCCGCTTTTTCAACGGCGAAGAGTCGTCACCGCAAAGAAGCATGTAAAGCAAATACTGATCCATTTCGGCAACGCCCGAATAAAAGCTTAAGGCTACGATATTGCCTTCCATGCCGTTCGGCGCGAAATATCTTTTTTCAAGCGTCTTCTTTTCAGGCTCAAAATGTTCGGTGGCCTTTACTTCGTCATAGACTTTAGGCAGCGCAGCCTTATAATCAGCTTTTTCTTCTATTAAATTGAACTTTTTTTCAAGACGCGGTATGTACTTTTCAGCTATAAAATCAAGCTGCCGCTCAGTCGGAATGTTTCCGTAAAGATAAAGAAGGCAATTTTCCGGCGAATAATACTTTTTGTGAAAATCCGTAAAATCTTTGTAAGTCATATTACAGATTTCCAGAGGGTCGCCGCCGGAGCAATATTCGTAAGTTGTGCCGGGAAAGAGCGAGCTTATCAAGTTTCTGTATGCGCATGAATAGAAATTCGAAAACTGCCCTTTCATCTCGTTATAGACTACGCCCTGAACTGAAAGCTTGCCGTCGCCGTCAAGCTCAAGCCGGTGCGCTTCTTGCTTGAATGTATTCTCTGTCAAAAGCGGAAAGAACACCGAATCGGCGTAAACGTCCATTATGTCGAAATACTGCTTTTCGATAAGAGCCGCACCCGGATACAGTGTCTTGTCCGGGTAAGTCATTGCGTTCAAAAAAGTGGAAACGCTCTTGCTTTTTAAGGTAATGTACGGCTCTTTCAGCCTGAACTTTTCAGAGCCGCACAAAACGGAGTGTTCGATTACATGCGGCAAGCCTTTGCTGTCGCTTACCGGCGTTCTAAAGCAGAACGAGAACAGGTTTTCCTCGTCGTCATTTAAAAGGTGAAAAACCTCAAGACCGGTTGTCTTGTGCCTTAAATAAATGCCCTTGCAGTTATAGTCCTTAACATCTGTAATGTCGATTACATAAAAGCCTTTGTATTCTTCACCTTTTTTTAACATGAAAACCTTCTTTAGGGGAAAGACACCCCTCTACTTCGGAAGCCCGGGGTCGCAATTGGGCTAATTCTACTTGATAAAATTAATCAGCGACCCCTGCAACTTTTGCTTCGCAAAACTTGAAAGATTTTGTAATTCTTCCCCAGCACCTTTTTTCAAAAGCTATATCTATGTTTTTAGCCTTATGGGTAAATAATAAGCTTTTCAAGTTTCCGCAAAGCGGAAACTTGCAGCGGTTCGCCAGATAAAGCTTATTATTTTGATTAAACGCAAACGCGAACCCGTTAGTCTTTAGGGCGCAGGTCGTTTACGCGCTTGGCTTTTGTTTCAGCCTGCGGGATTGAACCAGGCTCTTTAAGCTCGATGGCCGGGTTAATCGTAATCAAAGCCTGCATCTCGCTCTTGATCGTGTCGCGCAAGTTGTTGAGCACGCGCGCGTCGTCTGCAAAAACTTCCGGCGTAACTTCAACTTGAACGGTGAGCTTGTCGAGGTCGCCCTTCTTGTCAACAACGATGAGATAGTTTGCACCAACGCCCTTTGCCTTAAGAAGCACTTCCTCAATCTGGCTTGGGAAAACGTTTACGCCGTTGATGATGAGCATATCGTCTGTGCGGCCGGTAAAGCGTGCGATGCGGCGGTGAGTTCTGCCGCATGGGCAAGGTTCAGGAATAACGTGTGTAAGGTCTCTCGTGCGGTAGCGCAGCAGCGGCATCGCATCACGGCAAAGAATCGTCATTACAAGCTCGCCTTCTTCGCCGTCTTTTACAGGCTCAAGCGTATCAGGGTTGATTATTTCCATGATGTAGCGGTCTTCCCAGACGTGCATACCTTTACGCAGCTGGCACTCAAAAGCAACACCAGGACCGTTCAGTTCGCTCATGCCGTAGCAGTTGTAGACTTCGATACCGAGCTCTTTTTCCATTTTGTTGCGCAGCTGCTCAGAATACGGCTCTGCACCAGAAATACCGATGCGCCACTTAAATTCTTCGCGCTTATATTCGCTTTCTTTCATTGCCTGATGCAGATGAAGCATGTAACTCGGCGTTGCGTGCGTTACGCTTGTGCCGAAATCGTGCATGAACTTAATCTGGCGCAGCGTGTTGCCGCTTGATGTAGGCACAACTGTCATGCCGAGCTTTTCTGCACCGTAATGGAAGCTCATACCGCCTGTAAAAAGGCCGTATGTCATCATGTTCTGGCAAGTGTCATAGCGGTTGCAGCCGGCGGCGGCAAGACCGCGCGCCATTGTGTCAGCAGCCATGTCAACATCTTTGGCCGTAAGATAAATTACAGTCGGTGTGCCGGTTGTGCCGCTTGAAGCATGAACACGCACAATTTCAGAATGAGGCACAGCGAGCAGGCCGTACGGATAAACTTCACGCAAATCGTGCTTTGTTGTAAACGGAATCCGGCGTAAATCGTCAAGCGATTTAATGTCATTCGGACTTGTAATTCCGACTTTTGTAAGACGTTCTTTATAGAAAGGCGTCAAAAGCGCATTTTCAACCTGTTTTTTGAGCAGCTCAAGCTGAATTGTTTCAATTTCATTGCGCGGCAAAGTTTCCGCTTTTTTATCCCAAAATGAAAATTCTCTTTCTGCCATCGTTATTCTCCGTTAAGCATTTGCGCCCAGTTCGAGTGCTTTCATATTGATATCAACAAGTTTCGGGTCTTTAACCGCGAAACGTGCATGAACAGACTTTTCGATTGTTTCTTTTTTAAGCGGAAGATACTTCAGCGCAGCACCGATAAGCACCATGTTTTCAGTCTTTATGTTTCCGGCTTCTTTTGCAAGTTCTGCTGTCTTTACGATGCTTGACTTTGGAAGCTTCTTTATCGTTGCATAGACAGTTTCTGCTTCTGGGTAATTGCCGATGTTTACGAAAGGCTCGGCGGCAGTTACAACAACGCCTTCCGGCTTGAGCCAGTTGAGGTAGCGCAGGCTTTCGAGCGGTTCCATTGAAAGAATCATATCTGCTTTGCCAGACGGAATCAAATCGCTTGCAATTGTTGAATCTGAAAGGCGAAGATGCGCCTGAACGCCGCCGCCACGCTGGCTCATGCCATGAACTTCAGACTGGCGCACTTTCAAGCCTTCTGCCATAGCTGATTCTGCAATGATTGCAGCCAAAGATAAAACACCTTGTCCGCCTACACCGGCGAGTAAAATATCATATGTCATTTTTTTGCCTTCTTGTTTCTGATTCTGAATGCTTCAAGACATTCGCGCACCATAATTACAACTGAAACACCGCGGTATTCAGCTTCTTCGATAAGCACTTTTGTGTTTGCTTCGCGGTTTGCAGGATTTGTTGCAAGCACGCGGATATGCTCAGGCTCTACGCCGAGGCCTTTGATGAGCGGCTCAAACTGGCTTGACGGCAGCATTGTAGGCTGGCAGCCTGTCATTGCGACGATTGTGTTGTCAAGAAGCACAACTGTTACCGGCGTTTTGGTTGCAACGCAGTCAACAAGGTTTGTAATGCCTGAATGAAGGAACGTAGAATCGCCGATTACGCCGAATGTGTATTTTACGCCGGCCTGACTTGCACCGCGCGCCATGCCGATTGATGCGCCCATGCAGACGATTGATTCAGCCGCATTAAGAGGTGCGGCACCGCCAAGCGCATAGCAGCCGATGTCGGCATTGACTGTAACATTGTCTTTGCCCGCTTTTTCAACAAGAGCCGCAACAGCATTGTTGAGCGAAGTATATGAATCCATGTGCGGGCAGCCGTTGCAAAGCTGCGGCGGGCGGCCCGGCAAATTAGCACAGAAATCAGCGATACCGGCTGTTTCAGAAAGAGCTGTCTTATTCGGTTCAAGCCCCAAAGCCTTGCGCACCAAATCCGGGTTAAGCTCGCCGGCGCGTGGCAGAAGCCCGGTGAATTTGCCCACAACTTTTGTGTTCTGCGGCAAAACACCGCGGAGCTGCTTTTCGAGGAAAGGCTGGCCTTCTTCGATTACAAGAATTGTTTCAGCTGTATCTGCAAGCTTTTTAAGCGAATCAAGCGGAAGCGGAAGCGTTCCGATGTGCAATGTTGAAGGAATGCCGAACCCTGGGAATTTCTTCTCGCAAAAAGCTTTATAGTCTTCAAGATTTTCAAGGAAATAGTTACGTCCAAGACCGCCTGTAACGATTGCAAGGTCTTTGCGCTTCGGGTTGAGCACAAGCGGGTTGCGCTTTGAAGCTGTTGTGTAAGCCACAAGCTCGTCCTGCTTTGCAATCATGCGCTCATAGTTCTTGCGGGCAAGAGCAGGCAGAAGCATCCATTCCTTGCGGTCGGCTTTTTCAAGCTTGTTCTGCGGTCTGATTTTTGATTCATCAGCATGAATGACGGCGCGGCTGTGCGAAAGGCGTGTAACAAAACGCATAATTACAGGAACATGGTATTTTTCTGAAACATCAAAAGCTTCAAACGCCATTTCATACGCTTCCTGCTGAGTTGTCGGCTCAAAGCAAGGAACCATCGCAAAGTCGGCGTAGAAGCGGCTGTCCTGCTCGCCCTGGCTTGAGTGCATGCTTGGGTCATCAGCAACAGCAATAATCAAGCCGCCTTTAATGCCGCAGAGAGCAGCGTTCATAAACGGGTCAGCCGCAACATTCAAGCCGACGTGCTTCATTGTAACAACAGCACGGCGTCCTGCAAAAGAAACACCGAGTGCAGCTTCTAAAGCTGTTTTTTCGTTTGAACACCATTGTGCGACAGGTGTCTGTGCATCTTTAGCACGATTACGTTCATAATTGTCAATTAAATACTCCATAATTTCTGTAGACGGAGTACCCGGATAACCGAAACCGGCAGAGAGACCGGCATGAAGCGTTCCAAGTGCGAAAGCTTCATCGCCAAGCAAAACCATATCTTTCATAATTCTTCCAATTTAAAAATCAATCATCAGTCTGCAACGCAGTCTTAAGCAGATTCTAATTTTACAAGATAGTGCTTAATCTGTCTATCAGTGACGTGTCCGGAAAACTAAAATTTCAGGATACGTCTGTTTAAGAGAAACTTGCGGCTCATGCGCGCGTTCTGCCGGCGGTTTTCACGCTGACAGAACGACGGACATGACAGACGAGTTCGGAAAGCTGTATTGGTAGCGTAGCTTCAAACCTGTTTCCGAACCCGTCTGATATAGCGGGTTTTCGCCAGTCAGAATATGTTATTCCGACTTGGCAGCGAAGGCTTTGTCGAGGATTGCTTTATCTACTTTTGGTGTAAATGCACTTACAAGCGGCACTACAAAGAAAGGCACGATAATTGCAATAGAGGCCGCCAAAGCAGAGTTTGCAGCACCCATTGTCATTGTAAGAATAATAGCAGTGCCTGCACCTGTGTAAATACCTGCATAAGCTGCGGCTTTTGTAATCTTCTTTGAGTAAATTCCGAGAAGATACGGCGCAAGGAAAGCACCAGACAGAACGCCCCAAGAAAGCGACTGCAAGGTTACGATAAAGCCGAGCTGAAGCTTTGAAATGAGATATGTCGCAAAAATGAACACAACGCTCAAAGAGCGCATCATAATTACAGAGCCTTTTTCGGTAATGTCTTTGTGAAGGTAACCTTTGTACAAGTCTACTGTAATTGAGCTTGCGCTTACAAGAACAAGGCTTGCAAGAGAAGACATTGAAGCTGACAGAATCAAAAGCATGATAATTGCAAGCAATGCTTCAGGCAGTTCTGTAGACAAAAGGTTCGGCATAATCTGGTCAAAGTTGATGCCGCCACTTGCAAGACGCGGAACAGTGTCGTTGTTCATAAAAACGTGTGCAAGCACGCCAGAACCATAAGCTGTAATTCCGATTACAAGCGAGAAAATTGTGGTGATAATTGCCGCTTTCGGAATAACCTGCTCGTTCTTGATTGCGTAGAACTTCTGCACCATCTGAGGCAAGCCCCAAGAACCGACGCTCGTCATAAAAATGAGCGATGCAACTGTAAGCCAGCTCGGCTGCTGTGCAACTGGCACATGAGCCGGATAATTTGTGTTTACAGTCTGAATTGCCTGTGTAAGTCCGCCTGCTTTTACGATAAGCACTGTAAGCATCAAAGCCGCGCCCACAAGCATGATGATTCCCTGAATAAACGAAGTAACTGTTACGGCAAAATAACCGCCGAGAACAAGATAAATACCAGTGATAACTACAAGAATAATCAGCGCAAAATCAAAGCTTATATGGAAAGTTGATTCAAAAAGATGGCCAAGCCCTTTGAAGATACCGGCTGAATAAGGCAGAAGGAAAATAAAAATGATAACGGCCGCAATCATTTTGATATGGTCGCTGTCAAAACGTGCTTCAAGAAATTCCGGCATTGTCATTGTGTTGAGGTTCTGCGTCATGTGCCGTGTGCGGCGGCCAAGAATGAACCACGCAGCAAATGCGCCTACAATCGCGTTGCCGATACCGATTAACAGCGCACTCGGACCGAATCCCCAGCCCTGTTTTCCGGCAAAACCGATGAATACAGAAGCCGAAAAATAAGTTGTGCCATAAGCAAAGGCACTCATCCACGGACCTACTGAACGTCCGCCCAAGAAAAAGTCATTCAGGGTTGCGGTTTTTCTCATACCCCAAATACCGACACAAATCATAACTGCAAGAAATACAAGCAGCAATACAAGACTTGCCATTTGATTCAAAGCTCCTTTTTTGATTATCTCTATATAAATATAGTGCCGCAAACAGAATAATACAAGCTATATATATAGTAATTTTTGAGAAAAGCGATAAAACGCACAAGTTTTTACTACACATCTGTCTGTTAAATTGATTTTAAGCCCAAATTAATTTGCAAAGCCAAAACCTCATGTTATAATCTGATAATAGGAGCTGGCTAAGAAAGCTGTAAACAGTGTCACTCCGAACTTGGCACATTTGTCATACCGAACTTGTTTCGGTATCTCAGCAGATGCTGAGCTGAAAGCCGCCGAAGGCTATCAAGTTCAGCATGACATGTTTTTAAGTTTTTTCCTAAAGGAGTTTGCATGAACCATTCCTCTGTTAAAAGACTTTTAGTTTGTTTGGTTTTGATTTGCTGCGCGTTTGGCGTTTTTGCGCAGAACAGTCTGCCTTTCACTAAAGGCTTAGATTTGCTTACATGGTTTGAAACGTGGAGTGACACTCTGCCACCATTAAACAAGCATGATGAAGCGGACTTTGCACTTCTTAAAAGTATGGGTGTTGATGTAATCAGACTTCCTGTCCATTTTGAATTTGTCATGAATCCTAATTACACTGGAAAAATAGATGAAATTGTACTTGAAAAGCTTGACCAGGTCTGTGACTGGGCAGAAAAGTATCAGATATATCTTGTCATAGACAATCATTCTTTTAATTCAGAAGCAGAGGATAATAATCCGCCTACAGCAAAATTGTATAAAGAACATCTTGAATCTGTATGGTCACAGGTTGCACAACGTTATAATAATAGAAGCGAATATATCATTTATGAAATATTGAATGAACCGAAAGCAAAGGGCGATATTTCTGCAAAATGGAATAAAATTCAGCAGGACATAATTGATGTAATCAGGTCTTATGATCCAAACCGTACAATCGTTGTAACGAGTTCTAATTTTAGCAGTATTGATACACTTGTAAAAATGAAGCCATATAAAGACCCTAATCTTATATACACATTCCATTTTTATGAACCTCATCTATTTTCTCACCAAGGTGCAACATGGATAGGCGCAGGATTTGCTGATATAAAGATTCCTTTCCCTTATGATAAATCACGACTTCCACAATACAAAGGAGAAACATTAACATGGGGTCAATTAAAGCAGGAAGCCATAAAAATTGACTCATGGATGCAGTATGCTATTGATACTTATCCGAATGAAGGAACTGTAAAATATATAAACAACCGGATAAAGAAAGTCGCTGACTGGGCAAAAAAGAATAAGGTCAGAATATGGGCTGGAGAAATGGGTGTACATTACAGCGCAAGTCCTGAAGATAGAACTACATGGATTAAAACTGTAAGAACTGCGTTTGAAGAAAATAACATTCCTTATTGTGTCTGGGGAATAGACGGATATTTCGGCTTTTTGAAATGTGGAAGCGGAGAAAGCTTCCCTGAAGATATTGAAAAAGAAATCTTGGAAGCAGAAGGTTTTTCTATGCCGGATGAAAACCTTGTAGCAAAGACAAAAATAAATGATTTTCCTCAAAAACCTTATACAGTATATGATGGTGTAAACGGCAAAAAAACTGTAATTGCATCAACTATGAATTGTCAGACCATAAAAGATGATGAACCTCATGCATATTGTCTGAAAGCTCCACATATCCAGGCACAATCATTGCACTGCAAATTTCTTCTTCCAAATTCCATTAGTTCTAAATTTGCAGAATATGAAAATTCCCTTGCTGTCTGTTTTTCTGTAAAATTTACAGATAAAAGCCAGGATATAAACATATTTTTGCAAGACACAGACGAAGGTGAGGCAAATCTGCCATGGAGAAAGGTTTATAAAGTAAAAGCTTCTGATTATTCCTTGAATAAATGGGTGTCTGTTGAAATACCTATTTCAGACTTCAAAAATGCACACGGCACTTGGTCAGATAGAACACAAAAATGGTACGACTTGGAATGTCAATTCGAATGGTCTCGTTTTCACTTTCTTTATTTTGATTTTGAAGACTGGGATAATAAGAAGAAAGGCGACATCTACATCGACGACGTTGTGATTAAGCAGAAATAGAGCTGCTCGGCTGACGGGTTTGCGATTGGGCGTTTTGCAGTAGCTTTAACTACAGAAGATCGAGCAAGCAAAACGCCAAGATTCCGCTTTGCGTAATCTTGTAACTGGTGCACAACGGCTGCTTGTTTTGAGATGGTGTACAAAGGCGCAAGGACTGCGGAGTGCGCGTTTTGCATCACTTTTCGCAGATTAAGCTTTATCTGTAGAATGGTCTAATGCGAAAAGAACAAAACGCCAAGATTCCGCGTTTTGCAGTAGCTTAATCTACGGAATTAGTCTTATCGGGCAAAACGCCAAGATTCCTTGCGGAATCTTGTAACTGGTGCACAACTGCGGCAAAGCAAAAATCTCGGATTTGGCTTTTGTTAAACGCGGATTCATGCTAGAATAACCGCATGATTATAGACATTCTGCTTGCGGTGGGAGCTGGGCTTCTGCTGCTTATCGGCTTTTTAGGAACATTTGTTCCGGTTATTCCGGGTGCGCCGCTTGCTTGGGCGGGGCTTCTTCTGGCATTTTTCTCTGATTTGTGTAATATCTCACTACCGGTGCTGATAATCTGCGCCGTGGCGGCCGTGTTTGTTTCGGTGCTCGACAACATTTTTCCGGTGCTTGCAACAAAAAAATCCGGCGGAAGCAAAGCCGGCACAATCGGCGCAACGCTCGGTCTTATTGCAGGGCTTTTTATCGGGCCAATCGGCATTATCGCAGGTCCTTTTGCCGGCGCATTCATCGGCGAGCTGATTCACGACAGACGCAACACAGACAGAGCCTTAAAAGCTGCATGGGGTGCATTTCTGGGCTTTTTATGCGGCACAGGCGTAAAGATGATCACTGTAGCCGCATTCATCGCCGTTTTTGTTATGTCTTTCAAATGAGGCAAAAATGAATAAGATTGAAAAGTATTGGACTGATTTTCTACAGAACCATAATCTAAAGAAAGACACATTCTATGCAGGCGAGCTTTCTTTTGAGAACACTGACAATGCTTCTGTTGAAGAGCTTGCGCTCATTCTTTGCGGCAAAAAGCGCGCCTCAACTTCTGCGCTGGAAGCCTTTGAGCTTGACAACGAGAAAATTCCAAAATCAGGCTCGTTCTATGTGCTTTCTGACTGGAACGGCGAACCGAAAGGCGTTATTCAAATTACTGATGTTACTGTGCTGCCCTTTGAAGCCGTTACATGGGAGATGGCGCAAAAAGAAGGTGAAGACGACTCGCTTGAAGACTGGCGCGCAAGATATGCAGATTTTTTCGACTACGACAGTAGCATCATGGGCTATGAATTTAAGCCCTCAATGCCGGTCGTATTTGAATGTTTTCAGCTGATGAACTGACCACACCACCACAAACTTTGCATGAAGTCAAATTACACGCGCACAAGCAAAATCTGCTCTGACGCGTTGCCGGGCCACAGGTTTGCAAGCAGCAGGCCGTAGTACATAAGCTCTTTTGCACTATAGATTTTGCCGCTCTTCAAGTCCTTGTAATCTGCGTTCCCGTCAAGCCCTTTTAGTTTAAGCACAATCTTTGGCGCAAGTGCCTCTGCATAAACCCACGAAACTGTAACAACGGCAAAAGACTTGTCTTTAGAGACATTCATCCATGCGGCGTATTTTTCAACTTTGTCAGATTTTTCCCATGGAGAGACAAGCCTGTAAAGGTCGCCGGACTGAACAATATAGCGGATTTTCTTGTAAAGGTTTGAATATTCCGCAATCTGCGCAATCTCTTCCTTAGTAAGCTTTGTCATATCAAGCTCATAACCGTAAGTGCCGGCCATTGCGGTAAAAGCGCGCTGTGCAAGCGGCGTAATGCGCCCAGTCTGATGGTTCGGCACTGCTGAAACATGGCAAGACATTGCAGACGGCGGATAAACAAGAGTTGTTCCGGCTTGAATCGAAATGCGCGAAAGTGCGTCCGTGTTGTCGCTAGTCCAAATCTGCGGCATATAGTACAAAATGCCGGGGTCAAATCTGCCGCCACCAGAAGCGCACGACTCAAACAGTATATGCGGAAACTTTGCCGTCAGCCGCTCAAGCAGGCTGTAAAGACCGAGCACATAGCGGTACGCAACTTCCTGCTGCTGCTCAGTTTCAAGCCCCTCTGAATACGCATCAGTCATGTAGCGGTTAAAATCCCACTTTATATAGGAAATGTCTGCCGAAGCAAAAACGCCCGACAAAGTCTCAAAAAGATAATCTGTTACTTCTTTGCGGCTCAAGTCAAGCATAAGCTGCGTGCGCGCAAGGTACATTTCGCGCCCCGGAATGTGAATGCACCAGTCAGGGTGCGCCTTGAAAAGCTCACTTTCAGGCGAAACCATCTCTGGCTCAACCCAAAGCCCAAAGCCCAAGCCGCGCTTTTTCATCTCTGAAACGATGTAAGAAAGCCCGCCTTTAAGTTTCTGCGTGTTTACAACCCAGTCGCCCAAAGCGCGTCTGTCGTCAAACCTGTTGCCGAACCAGCCGTCATCAAGAACGAACATCTCAACACCGGCATCTTTGGCGGCGTCAGCAAGGACGCAAAGCTTTTTCTCGTCAAAGTCAAAGTATGTGGCTTCCCAGTTGTTGATGACAATCGGGCGCGGCTTGTCTTTCCACTCACCGCGGCAAAGGCGCTCTCTGTACAAATCATGAAAAGTGCGGCTCATTGCACCGAGACCGTCTTTAGAATAGACCATTACAACTTCAGGCGCTGTAAACGAAGCACCAGCTTCAAGATTCCAGCTGAAATTGTACGGGTTTATTCCCATAGAAAAGCGCGCTGATTCCATATAATCAACGTCAATTCTTGCCTCAAAATTTCCGCTGTAGACAAAATTAAAGCCGAAAACTTCGCCTGAATCTTCAGATGCGTCTTCTGAAAGCAGAGCCACAAACGGATTATGATGATGGCTTGAAGAACCGCGTCTGCTTTCTATGCTCTGCGTGCCGGGCACAAGGTCACGCATATAAACCTTGCGCTCCCTACCCCACGAGCCTGACATTTGAAGCATTTTATAGTCTGAACCTGCAAAATCAATGCAGGCGCTCATTACTTTTTCGATTTTTATTTTGCCGTCAGTTTTGTTTTCAATTTTTACCCAGCGGCAGATTACATCGCGCTCAGCCCAAACTGCATAAAAAAGCGTAACAAAAATGTCATATTTTGTGTCTTTAAGCTTAAGCGCAACCGTTTCAACTTCGCCGCTGTTTACTGAATAAGTAGCGGGCAAGCCTTCTAACTGCGGCTTTTCTTCTATTATATCATGCGAAAAATAGCGCAAATCAAGAGTATGCGTACCGTCGTTCAGAGCAAGCTCTATTGCACCCGGTCTAAAATCGCTTTTGCCTGCTGTACTGTATTCCTGCGGCACAGTGTCAAGCGAAAGGTTTCTTGGGTCTAAATCCGGCGGCAAATTAACGCCGCGGTCTGTTTTCCAAATTGCAGAGTTTCCGCTCCATTTTTCAATACGGCGGCTCCAGCCTGAATGTGACACTATTCCGTTTTCTAAGACTGAAATAATGTAGCTTGAATTCGGCGTATTGAGCAGAAAGAACGAAGTTCCGTCCTCTGCGCATTTTTCAAAAACAACCGGCATTTTTCCCCCTTAATGCAGAATGCAATCTTGCAGTTTTGCATTATTTGCAATAATTCGTCATTGTCGGGCTTGACCCGACAATCTTTTGAGCAAGATTGCCCGGTCACGCCGGGCAATGACATTTAATGCTTTCTGGCATTCATCTATGTCAGTTTTATTCGATTACAAAAGTTCTGCCTTCGTAAAAGAAGATTGAATGTGCAAGATAACGGCGCACGGCTTCATAAAGAACATGCCGTTCAACGTCTTTACCCATGCGGATAAATTCATCGATAGAGCGCGTGTCGTTTACACGGATAACATCCTGATAGATAATCGGGCCCTGATCAAGGTCTTCTGTCGCAAAATGACCGGTCGCACCGATAATCTTTACGCCCTTGTTCCATGCCTGATGATAAGGTTTTGCGCCGCGGAAAGCCGGCAAAAATCCATGATGAATGTTGATGCAGCGGTTGTGCCAGCGTTTGCAGAAGTCGCCGCTCATAACCTGCATATAGCGGGCAAGAACTACAAAGTCAATCTTGTACTGCTGAAGAATTGCCTCAAGGTCAGCTTCGTATTCAGCTTTGCCTTTTGCCGGGTCTACCTGATAAAACGGAATGTGGAACGAAGTGGCAACATGAGCCAAATCCGGATGATTCGAGATAATTACCGGAATTTCGCAGTCAAGCTCGCCGTCAGCATATTTCAGCATAAGTTCGTAAAGACAGTGGCTTGTCTTAGAAACAAGAATTGCAACGCGCTTTTTAACAGCCATATCAAAGACATGCCATGTAAGATTATATTTTTCCTCAAGCTTTGAAAAACCTTTTTTGAATGATTCCAAATTGAATTTATCTGTCGCTTCAAATTTAATGCGGCAGAAAAACATGTTGATGTCTACAGCTGTATGCTGTGCCAGATTAAGAATATTTCCGCCGTTTTCGGAAATGCAGCCGCTCACCGCAGCAATAATTGAGTTCTGGTCTGCACATTGAATTGTTAAAATATAGGTATTTGTATTCATGTCTAGAATATAGCATAAACCGGAATCTTGTTAAACAGCTTTTCGGAATATTATGCAGGTTGTTCAAGTGACAAATAATCTTACGAAATAAGACATGGCTTAAGCATAAGAAACGATGAAGAAATTGCATCAGTCAAGAGCCTGCTTCCGGCCAGATTCTGAGAACACATCTAGCCTGAAATATTAGAAGCGTTTGATATTGTTGATTATTCTTAAGCCGAAATAATTCGGGTTAAGATATATCACCGATACAAATAAAAAGAAGCTTGTGCTAACATCATAATTGCAGGTGCAACCACCTTACAGGAGATTTTGATGTTAGAGAAAAAACTGCTCATTCCAGAAACGTTTTCTGCAGATCCGTCTGTTCATGTTTTTAACGGAAAACTATACATTTATCCGTCGCACGACCGCGATGTAGAACTTGAATCAAATGACAACGGCGACCAGTACATGATGGAAGACTATCATGTTTACGAGATGAAAGACGTTGAGACAATGCCGAAAGACTGCGGCATGATTTTTCATCTTAAAGATGTACCTTGGGCAAAAGAGCAGCTTTGGGCACCAGATTGTGCCGAAAAAGACGGAAAATACTACTTTTACTTTCCGGCACGCGACAAGCAGGGTTTCTTCCGCATTGGCGTTGCAGTAAGCGACAATCCTTCAGGCCCATTCAAGGTTGAGCCGGAGCCAATCAAAGGAAGCTACAGCATTGACCCATGCTGTTTTGCTGATGATGACGGAAGCTACTACCTCACATTCGGCGGAATCTGGGGCGGTCAGCTCGACAAGTACCGCGACAATGTCTATAACGAAGCACACAAAGAACCGGCAGGCTCAATTCCGGCTCTTGGCGGACGTATTGCAAAATTAAAGCCGAACATGAAAGAATTTGCCGAAATACCGCGCGAAGTTGTAATTCTTGACAAAAGCGGCAAACCGATTGAAGGCGGCGACCATGACCGCCGCTACTTTGAGGCACCGTGTCAGTTCAAGAGAAACGGCAAATATTACTTTACATACTCAACAGGTGACACACACAATATCTGCTGGGCAACAAGTGACAACGTTTACGGTCCTTATACTTACGGCGGAATCTTGCTCAAGCCGGTTATCGGCTGGACAAACCACCATTACTGTGTTGAATTCAAAGGCAAGTGGTATTTGTTCTACCACGACTGCGAGCGCTCTAAGGGCGTAAACCACCACAGAGACGTAAAATTCTGTTCACTGCACTTCAACGATGACGGTTCAATTCAGACCGTAACACCGTAAAGAACACAAAAAACAGCAAAGCCGTCCATTGAAAGGACGGCTTTTTTTTGCTTTTCTTTTTATAGCTTTTCTATGTAGTTTCCGGGATACACAAGCTCTTTATAGCCTGCTTTTTTTGCGGCAGCTCTTGCGCGGTCATAGGCGCAGTCTAGCGCGGCGGTTGTATGCGCATCGGAGTTTACGCAGACCGGCACTTTGTGCTCATGCAAAATTTCAAGAAAAGCCGCAGACGGATAAACATCGTCCATGTTTTTTCTGAATATTGCGCCTGTATTGATTTCAGCTATGACACCTGCTTTTGCAGCGGCTTTTGCCGTTTCTACAAGCTGCTCTTTGTACCAGCTTTCAGTTTCATCAAAAAACTTAAGCACAACGTTTCTGATTCTAACCAAATCGGGATGACCCAAAATGTCAAAATCTCCCTCAGAAAGCATGTCTCTTTCAGCCTGAAAATAATCGCAGACAAGAGCCTTGCCGTCTACAGCGCCGGTCTTCGGGTTTGTGTAAAGCTTTTCAAGATTTGCCTTTACGCTCTCTGTAGAGTTGTCAACCGTAAAAAAAGCACCGCCTTTATTGATAAAATGCACAGAGCCGATAAGAAAATCAGGCTTAAACTCCGCATAAACTTCTTTAGAAGGCAGGGCAAGCCCCACAGTTTCAGACTTAAAGTAATCGGCTTCAAAACCGAGCATTATCTTTATTTTTGAAGCATATTTTTCTTTCAGGCGGCTGATTTCAGCTACATAAGAGCCAAAATCTGCCTTGTGCATAGACCAGATGTGGTCAAACGCGCTGTAAAACATGGGGTCAAGCGGGTGCACGCTGTGGCTTGAAAAGCCCAAAACCGAAAAGCCCTTCTCTATTGCGGCAAGCACCATTTCTTCCGGCGTACATTTTCCGTCGCAGAATTTTGTGTGGGTATGAAAATTTAGCATATTACAACTCCGTATGAATGTGCATCAAAGATTGCCCGGTCACGCCGGGCAATGACACAATATCGTGCACAACAATATTAAAAATGAATGTCTTCGTTGAAGAGCGGCGTGCTGAAATAGCGTTCAGCTGTATCCGGCAGCACAGTCACCACAGTCTTGCCACGCCCGAGCTTTCTTGCAAGCTCAAGAGCGGCGGCAACATTTGTTCCGCTTGAAATACCGCACATAATGCCCTCTTTTCTTGCCAAATCGCGGGACGTGCGGATTGCCTCGGCATCTGTAACGATATAGATATCGTCATAGATTTCCTGATTCAGATTTTCTGGAATAAGGCCGTCGCCGATACCCATCTGAAGATGCGTACCGACAGTACCGCCTGCAAGAATCGCCGCATTCTCCGGCTCAACAGCCCAGATTGTAATTTCGGGGTTCTTTGCCTTTAATGTCTCACCGATTCCGGTAATTGTACCGCCGGTACCTATGCCTGAGCAGAAACCGTCAATCGGTCCGTCTACGTCTTCAAGAATTTCTTGCGCCGTTGTCGCGCGGTGCACGGCCGGGTTTGCCGGATTTTCAAACTGCTGAGGAATAAACACATGCGGGTCTTCATGCTGCATACAGAAAGCTGTGTTAATACATTCCGCAATACATGCACCGATGTCGCCGGCATCGTGAATGAGTATTACTTCCGCGCCGTAATGCTTTACAAGCTTTCTCCGCTCTTCGCTTACAGAATCCGGCATAATGATTATAGTGCGGTAACCGCGCACAGCGCCAATAAGCGCAAGCCCGATTCCCTGATTGCCGCTTGTCGGTTCTACGATAACCGTATCTTTATTGATTAAGCCTTTCTGCTCGGCGTCCAAAATCATGTTATAGGCTGTGCGCGTCTTTATAGAGCCGCCGACATTCAAGCCTTCAAATTTAACAAGAACCCGGGCCGCGTTTTCTTCTTTCATACGCTGAAGTTCAATTAAAGGCGTATGCCCCATTGCGTCTAAAACTGTCTTGTAAATCATTTTTTGTACTTTTCTGCTGCCTTAATAATACTGAAATAAGAATCGTTCGGCGAAAAACTTGTATCTAAAATAGGGCTTCTCATCACATCACTATAAAATCTTTCAGCACTTTGAGTAACGCATTTGAAACTTACTTCTGAAATTATACTGCGGTTATCTAAAACCTGCGTCATAAAATCGTAATAAGAATCCGCCACGTTTTTTCCTTCTACAGGCGCTATATCAAGCTGAGCAATCTGCACCGAAAGGCCTGCCTTACCGAAAGCCTTTACCGCTGCAAAATATTCCTTGCGGCCCGGCCAGTCCGCCGTCAGGTGCGAAATCATAGAAATTTCGTCTATGCGGCTGCCGTTTTTCTTAATCTGACCGGCAAGTTTTATTGCTGCATCTCTTTTTTTGGCAAGATGAAGATTGGAGTCACTGTAAACAATCTTCTCCTCCGGTTTTGCTCTTTCGCTTACAACCTTATATGCACGGAGCACATAGCTTTCGTCTTTGTAAATCTCGCCCCAATAAGACTTCTCCCTCAACTTGCCGTTGTCGTTGTAAATTTCAGAAGCGACATGCCATGCACCCACAACCTGAATTGCGCGGGCGTTTGTTTTTTCCCATTTGCGGACGCTGTCTATAAAAGAGTTGACGTACCACTCTACACGTGCGTTCATCGTAGCTTTATCCGCAAAATTTTTTGCAAGATCAAAATCCTCATAGAAAAACCATGCAGGCAGATGTTCATGCCAGATAATCGGATGCAGACGCAGAAGAACGTGCATTTCTTTAGCTTTGTTCAATGCGCTTATAATCGGTGCATCGTCTATTTGAAACGGCATATTGTAAGTAAGACCGTCACTGGCTGTAAATGGAACTGTTCTTTTCGGGCGCACGTTAAGAATTTTATCAGCACGAAGCTCCGTACGGGAAGTGACATCCGCAAAATTCACTTGAACTATATACGCATTTTCAATCTGCTTTACCTCTGCACTGTCTAAACTTACACCGATTGAAACTCCTAAATCTTTGTACGAGTCATTCAGAGAAGTTTTATTTGCAGAATCGTCTTTGTTTTTTGCCGCGCTTAAACTAAATGGAATACAAACGAACAAAAATACAGCCAAAAACTGTCTAACCATGCTTTTCATAACTACAATATAGCGTTAATAGAAGTCTTTGAAAACCCTATGTACAACAGGGTTCCCGTGTGAATGTGGATGTACAAAATACTCGCATGGCAAGCCATGAGGCAGTCCTCGTCCGCCAGTCACTGCTTTCCGCTAGAAAAATACAATCTGTATATATGTACACATACAAGAACCTGCATAGGCGGATTTTGGCGCGCAAAAAACTCTGCAGGCACGAAGTGCCGAAGCCTTTTTGTGTGACGGAATTCGCCGAGAGCAGGTTCTTACATGGTACAATTTCTAGATTGCTTTTCATGGTGAAGCCATGCTATATACAAAGAGACGGTTTATCTGTAAACTGATTCAACATAAGAGGATTGGGTTTATGAAAAAGATTCTGTCTATTTTTCTTTTAGTTCTTTTGTCTGTATCTGTTTTTGCCGCAGACCAAATTATTAACGATGCAGAGCCTTCTTTATTCGACTATGTTATCTGGCGCGGCGACCTGACATTCGACCAGATTCCTTTTAACGAGCTTGACAGCGCAATTCTTGCCATGTTCTCGTACCTTAACTTTGACGACCTGGACATAAGTCAGCCGGGCAAGTCTCTTACACTGCATGAAGCCGCAAACAGGTTTTTCGGCGCAGAAGCACGCTACGATCTACCCGATAATTCAATAGTTATATGGCAGCATTGCCTTTACATGCTTGAACTTGCGGCAAAGACCGAACGTTTCGGTTCAATTGAAATGCACGACTACTCAAATTACATAGATACAAAGACACAGACTCAGTTTGGTGCGGTCACCTATTCGCTTGGCAAAAACAGGCATTATATTGCTTTCAGAGGAACAGACAACACAATTGTAGGCTGGAAAGAAGACTTAAACCTTGCAGTCAAGCAGGAAGTTCCTGCTCAGAAAAAAGCAGCTGCTTACGTGGCATCAATCGCCGCAAAATGCAGCGGCAAGCTTATAATAGGCGGCCACTCAAAAGGCGGAAATCTCGCGCTTTATTCTGCAATAAAAGCTGACAAAGCAACGCGTGACAGAATTGAAAGTATCTGGAACTTTGACGGACCCGGCTTCTTGAACAGTGATATTACAAAATCAATGCACACAATTTTCGGCAGCCGCGTCCACACTTTTGTGCCCGAAACTTCTGTCGTCGGCATGATGCTCAACCGCTCAGAAAACTATATACCGATAGCTAACCTTGACAAAAAGAGCAACTTCTTTGACCAGCACAATCTTTTTTCATGGAAGATTGAGGCATGCAGATTCGTTCCTGTCGGTCAGGTTTCTTCTACAAGCAATGTCGTACATGCAACAACACAGAGTCTTCTTCAGAATTTTACGGTTGACCAGACTACACAGTTTATAAACGTCATTTTTGACGCAGCAGACAAGGCAGGACTCCGCACAGTCAACGACCTTTCAAGCCAGCCATTGAAATTCGCGTCTTCACTTGCAAACTGCTACTCTTCTTCAGACAAAGAGACACAGAAACTCTGCAAATTCATAGTTTCTTCCATGATTTCAAGTGCCAGCGCCGCCAACAAAAGCCAGAAGCAGAAGAAGTAAGGCAGAAGCTTCTAGCAGCGACGAGGCATCAAACCTTACCTTCGCTTGCAATCTGAGGAACAAGGTTTCCCTGCACTGCTTTTTGTAAAAGCGCGTTTTTCAAATCTTTTGCGGTCATTTTGATTCCTCTTTTTTTAATTTGTAGCTTCTGTTTTTATTTGCGTTTTCGGCACATAGGTATCAGCCTATGGATGAATTGTTACCAGTTCGTAATGCACCCAGAAGCTTAGATTGCAAACTGAAACAGGGAAAGTCGCAAACGCGATAAAAACAACCTATAAATTCAATTTCGAGTTTCATTCAATTGTGTCATTGCCGTGCTAGAGACGACAATCTAATGACAAACCAAACAAGTTTTCGCTTGTGAAAACTTGCAGCGGTTCGCCAGATAAGGCTTATTTTGTTGATTAAGCTTATTGCGAACCCGAGATTGTCGTGTCACGCCCGACAATGACAAATTCTTGCTAAATTAATAATAACGGCGCAAAACTCGACTTTTGACCTATCAGCAAAAGCTGTTCATATTTTCTTTCAACAATGATTCTATACTGCAATTAAGCTCTTGGGCGGCAAGGGCAAGAATCTTTCCGCAAGTTTCGGCATCATCAAGGGCGTTGTGCGCGTCATAAGTTATGCCGAATTGTTCTGCAAGAAATGTGAGCCGGTGACATTCAAAATCGGGCCATGCTTTCCGGGCAATCTTCAAAGTGCATACATAATGAATATTTGGAAGCGGCATTCCATAATAATCAAGGCAGGCACGCAAAACACCCATATCAAAACTGGCGTTATGGGCAACAAGGCAGACCGGTTCGTCTGCATCGGTTTTTAAAAACGGCTCAACGAGAGTCTGCCACACTTCTGGAAAATACGGCTTGTCTCGCACATCGTCATAGCTGATTCCGTGAATGTCAATAAAATCTGGTCTGAAATACATCTTTGCCGGATGAATAAGCGAATATACACTGTCTTTCTCTGCACCGTCTACAAAACGGACAAGCCCGACCGAACATGTGCTGTTTTGGTAATAA
>JAEEGH010007431.1_pt1 | contig 26362 bp, 12 predicted proteins | sample 9134181 | NCBI WGS metagenome assembly JAEEGH01 (sample SAMN16246544, study PRJNA631951) | gut metagenome | biome: gut microbiome; feature: rumen; material: DP-attached | host: Bos | place: Iran: Karaj | collected 2018-10 | reverse complement strand
TCGACTCCCATTCCCAGCACAAAGATAAACAGCGGATCCAGTACAATGTTGGCTGCAGCGCCGACAATTATCGTCGTCATGCCCACCGTGGCGAACCCCTGAGCTGTAATGAACGGATTCATACCCGTTGCGATCATTGAGAAAATTGTCCCAAGAAGATATATCCGAAGATAAGGAAGTGCGTAGATCATCGCCGCCTCGGAGGTGCCAAAGGCCGACAGTATGGGACGTCCGAATATTTCTCCTGTGATCATCAGTACAACACCCGTGGCGATCAGCAGAAAGAATGATGTGTTCTGGATCTCTTTTGCCTTCTCCTTATTCTTCTGTCCTCTTGCTATAGAGAACAGAGGCGCGCCTCCGCTTCCGAACATATTTGTGAAAGCTGTCGTCAGAATGACGATGGGAAAACAAAGTCCCACAGCCCCGAGAGCCATGGTTCCTGTCCCGGGGATGCGGGCAATATATATCCTGTCCACTATGTTGTAGAGCAGGTTTATGATCTGGGCCACCAGCATGGGAAGCGCCGTGGCAAGAATGTTGCGAAGCGTACTTCCCTTATCAAAATCAACTCGTTTCATAATCAGATCAGACTCTCGTCATGAGTCCTTCAATTTCTCCTTCCCCCGCTTCACCTGATATCGTAGACGCTCCTGACAGTGAGTCCCTCAAGACTTCCGCGGATGACGCCAATCGTCCGCTCTCCCGGATTCATGTCAAAGAAATTGTCTGAAAGCAAAAGGTCATCGTCAGCGTTTCTGATCTCGATATTTTTGGCAAAAGAGCCTGCTTCCACCTTAAGTTCTTTTTCTGAAACCGCAGTCACCTTAAGCTGCGGATCCTCGAGAACAAAATACTTGGCGGGAACAAATGTAACAGTACCTTCAGAGATTATAGCACCGTTCTCTTTCGCTTTGAAAGAGACATAATTGGCATAAATGTCAATTCCGGGCAATTGCTTTTCAGGAAGCCATACTGCAGTAAGCGGGGATACGGTCACTTCTATGGCTCCACCAGTCTCGATTCCGAGGATCTCAGGAGGCAGCGTGTCGAAGTCAGTGGGGTATTTGAAAGTCGCCTGCTTCCTCCTACTCCACTTGCTGTCAGGGACGCCGCTTAGATGTATGTAAAAGATATGTCAGTGTGCCAGATACAAAGCGCCTTTTATCCCCTGGCTGCCCCCGCACCCTGCAGGAACGATGTAAGTGTCTATATCCTGAAGTTCAGGTGTATCTATATAGCCACCGAGGTAGTCGAGTGTCTTCTGCCTTATCATCGGAAAGAGCTTCTCAACGTGCATGACTCCACCGCCGAGAATGATCTTCCGCGGAGAGTAGCAGCAGATGTACTGCATCAGCGCCTTGGCGATCAGGTCTGCCTCCCTCTCCCACACATCTTCTCTGTCATTCAAAAGAAATGCTTCCTTTCCGTATTTTTCTTTGATAGCGGGACCTGATGCGAGCCCTTCAAAGCAATACTTGTGGTAGGGGCAGACTCCCTCGAAGTCGTCGTCAGCTCTTTTGCCGACAAAAATATGTCCGGCCTCGGGATGCATCATGCCATGGGCAAGTTTGCCTCCTGCATATACGCCGACTCCAATGCCCGTTCCTACAGTTATATAGATCAGGTCTTCAAGGCCTTGTCCGCTTCCGTAAACCGCTTCCCCCAGAGCTGCCGCATTGACATCGGTATCGATTACAACCGGTATCCCCGGCTCTTCAAAAGCCTCTTTCCAGGAAAAGCCTATCCACGATAGCTTGGGAGTCCTGCCTATCCGCCCGTAATCAGGGGATTTGCAGTCGACGCACACCGGGCCGAAAGTTCCGATACCGATGGCGCTGACGTCCTTGTCCTTAAAGAATTCCAATATGGCGGGCATTGTCTCATCCGGTGTGGTTGTCGGTATTTCTTTTTGCAGGGTGATGTTTCCCTGCTCGTCTCCAACTGCCACTATCATCTTGGTTCCGCCTGCTTCAATCGCTCCAAACATACTTTGTTCCTCCATGTGATGAACCTATATAAGACCTTTATTTCCACGCATTTCCCCATACGCTGTTACACAGATCAACGCATTTCGCTTTTGAAAAGGTGCTGTCCTGTTTCAGGATGGCACTATTCTTTGCCATATCCTCTGTGTAGGCTGAAAGAGGGTAAACCGTGACGCCATGGAACCCCGGGGTTACATGACAGACGAGAGCTTTTACACCATGATCGGAAATGGTGACTTCTCCGGATCTGTTTTTTGACAAAGTAATCTGAGCCATGCCGCCAACCATGCGATTTGTTGTGCCGGGGCCTGTACCGGAGGTCCAGTTTACGAAGTTTCCAAGGGAATAGTATACAAGCATATCCCCACCGCCGTGATTGTTGCTGTGCCCGGGGGTATCATCTTCAATGAATTCGATCGGTTCTATGACGTGAGGGTGTGTGCCGATGACAAGGTCAGCGCCTCCATCTCTGAAGAGTTTTGTCCACTTCTCCTGACTTCCATCTATTCCAAGATTGTACTCCGTTCCCCAGTGGGGGCAGACAATGGTAAAGTCAGCATTTTCTTCAGCGTAAAAGAGATCTCTTTTGACCTTATCTGTATCAAGCATGTCAACGGCGTAAGGCATACCCGAAGGCATTGAGATTCCGTTGGTGCCATAGGTATAGTTCAGGATTGCAATACGGATGCCGTTTATTTCGATAATATCTACCAGGTCTTTCTGTGCCTGGCTTTCATCAATACCCACCACTGTCATCGCAGGATGCCTGGTGTTCCAATAATCAATGGTATTTGTGATGCCTTTTTTTCCCTTGTCCAGAGCATGATTGGTGGCATGACAAACAACGTCAAAGCCTGCATTTACCAGCGCATCACCAATCTCGTACGGGGCGTTGAAAGAAGGATATCCGGAGACCGTAAGCTCTTTTCCCCCGATGATGACCTCCTGATTAACAATCGCCACATCTGCTGCTTTTATCATTCCCTTTGTATTGGAAAAGATAAAGTCAAAGCTGTAATTTCCCTGATCGTCCATTGCCGCATTCTCAACGGGAGTGTGGAGAAGAATGTCTCCCACCATGACTATGGAAACAGAGTCAGCGCTGTCTTCAGAGGATTGGCTTTGGGTATATGCACAGGCAGTAGGCGCAGAAAAGCCTGTGGTACTGACTGCAACACATAAAAGAGACAGCAAAAAAACTATCTTTAATTTGACAAACAATTTCATAAAGCTTTCCTCATAAGGTAGCTTGCAATTTTACTATAGCAATGTAGTTAATCCTTCCATTGCTGTGTTCTCCCCATCAAGCATCACAAGCTCTATCGGTTCAGAATGCACAGGTGTTTTAAGCTCATCCCTGATTCCATCTAATATGCGGCCACCATGAGAAGATATAATTCCTCCGGACAGGCCAATTGTTCTTGGTCTGAAGATTATTGACAGATTGGTCAGCAGCCCTCCTGCACGCAATCCGAAATGATAATAAGGATCATCCGGAAGATTTCTCTCCAGTTCTATAGTATCATACCACAGCAGTCACCTGATAATACTGCGATTCACACATGCATGTTGGCTAAAAATGTGACAAAGAGAACCGTCCCCATTGTCACATGACAAAGAGAACCGTCCCCATTGTCACATGTATTTTGATAAATCGGTAAGCGGTACTTTGTTTACCTTTCTGAAGGCGATGGAATTAAGTGCAAAAGAAAAGGCTAAATTGACCAGTACCGCTACTATCCATGGAACAACCTCCGGATGCCTGATGTACATAAATCCATCAGTCTCTACAGCTATCATTACTTTCATTATCCCTGCAAAACCGGTAATAAGTGCAATGACCACTGCGATCACCAGCGTTACTATGACCTCTCTGGCAAGATATCCCACAACCTGGCTTTTCGAAAATCCGTTTACTCTCATAGTCAGAAGCTCTTTCATCCTGTGCGACACAAGAATGCTGCTCAGATTCAAAAGGATCATGAATGACAGTATGAAGGAAAAGACAATTAAGATCAGAACCAGAATACTAAACAGGTCTATAGTAGGTTTGTTCGTCTCCAGGAGCGTACCTGGAAGGCTCACATCGGACACTCCCTTTTGCTGAAACAGTTCATCTGTAAGTTCCGACACCTGACCATCAGTAACCTTGATGTAGTAAGTATTATTTGCGGGTATGCTGCCGAAAAGTTCTTCATAGTACTTCCTTGAGATCAGCGCTGTCTTTCCTGCATGTTGGGCAAAGTTGTCTCCGACAGCGGTTGCTGCCACTTTCATGTCATTATTGACCAGCAATACCTCTGCACCCTTCTCCATGCTGTTCTTTTCCGACATCTCCTGTGTGACAAGAATGGCATCATCCGTCAGCTCTACCTGCTCACCGTCACTGTTATCAACAGTATAAAACTCTCTGAAAGCATCCATGTCATCGATGCAGATTATTTCGCCCGTTATCTGCTTGTTACCGGCCTCCATGACAGAACCGAAGCTTGGAAGGCAAATGTAGTCCTGATCTTTTATTATCTCTTCTATCTTTTCTCTTTCTTCGTCAGTGACACTTTCCGATGTGGTCATTTTTACATCAAATTTCAAGACTCCATCAGCCTGCTTTTCCAATGCTTTTGTAAATCCCAGTTTTATGGACATGCTGATGCCAATGAGCAATATACAGCTGGTTATGATGGCTACAGAGACAATCTCTCTTCCCAGATCCGTCACAAAATTATTCATGACAAGTCTGAGATAGACATTTCCAAAGTCATGTTTACTGCTATTCTTCCTGGATCTCTTTTCAGGTTCATTTCCATTTATGAGCCCCACTGCAGAGCAGCGAAGGAATTTCCTGCAGGAGAAATAAACCGCTGCACAGGTCAAAAGAATCACTGCCACCGGCGCAACAATGACGGGAGTGATAATTGCTTTATGTGGAATCTCATCAAAAACATATACACTTGCCTGAAAAAGAAGTACTATCCTTTCAAGCTGAAAAGCGCCTATTACTCCAAGCACTGAACCGGTCACTGCTGCAGTAGCTCCATAAACAATGTATTTGTTCCTTATCTCGCTGTCATACATTCCAAAGGCTTTGCACATTCCTATCTGTCTGGTCTGTTCACCTGTAACGATGACCATGGTAGAATAACAGACTATTGCAATTATTGCGGCAAACATAGGCGTAAATACATAGGAGATGCTTTGTATAGACTGTACCGCTGATTTAAGCAGCAGATAACCATAGTTTGCGTTTCTGGTCTGCACAAGCCAGGTACATGGCATAGCCCTGGCATCTTCTATCTGCTGCCTGGCCTCAGCAAGCTTATCCATGGCAGTTTTTCTTTCTTCCCAATATTTTTGCCATGCATCAGCTATCTTTTTCTCGCCTTTTTCTTTCTCAGCATCAAACTCATCTTTAGCCGCGGACAGCTCATCGTCATACTTCTTTATTTCATCCATTGCCTCTTTCTTTTTTGAGGCAAAAGACCTTTTGGCGTCCTCAAGCTCTTTTGCTCCATCCGCTTTCTTCTGTTCAAACTCGGCTTTTGCGTCAGCCAGCTTCTTTCTGGCCTCGGGTTCTTTGGCATTATATTGCGCCTGCGCCTCTGCAAGCTCTTTTTTTGCCTGTTCGAGAGAATACCAGCCCTGGTCAAGAAGCTTTCTGCCCTCTTCCAGTTCTTCCAGGCCGCTGTCGTACTGCCTTAGACCTTCTTCAATGGCGGCTTTTCCATCTTTGAGGGCCTGTACTGCTTCCCGGAACTTATCCACTTCTAAAAGTTCATCAATTTCATGCTTTTCTTCATCAGAAAGTGGAATGAGATCAAAAAAATCATCATAAAGCCTTAGTAACTCTTCAGCTCTTTCAATAGGCGATAAGGAAACCGCAGCCCTGAGCCAGTCCAGGACTTTATCAACTATCGGATCTTCACCTTCGTGTGGTTCTATCAAGTCTATTACATCCTGTATGAGCTGCACACTGATCTTATCATCCAGCTCATTTATGCCTTCGTTATACTCCCGTTTTCCTTTGTCCAACTGCTCTTTTGCCCTGGCAAGTCTTTCTTCCCCTGCCTTGTATTCAGCTTCCTTTTCATTGAGGAGCTTTTCGTTCTTATCTATCTGAAGCATTCCGTCAAAGAGAAGAAATCTGGCATACTCAAGCTCTTTTTCCATAACGGTTTCTGCGTCAGACAACTGCCGCTCGCCATCAGCAATCCCTCTGTTGTACTCTGCTTCGCCGTCCTTTATCTTCTTTTCGGCAGCTGAAAACTCTTTTTCCGCCTTGCTCTTTGCTTCATTTAACTGCGCCTGTCCATCATCGAGGTTCTTTTTGGCTTCTCCTATCTTTTCATCAAATTCCTTTTGCCCTTCTTCAATCTTATCCCTTCCCTTCTTAAGCTCCTCTTCCACCAGAGTGCTGGCGTTGTTATATTCTTCATCGAGATCCTGTGAAAGGGACACAAGCCGGGTCTTAGTCATTTCATCAAAGATGCCTTCTATCTCTTCTTTTACTGCTTCGACGCGGGCATCATATTCTTTGCTCATGACACTCAGATTGCCCGGATCTCCGACATCCACAAGGACATTTGTATAGTCAAAAGAATATGAAGATGTATCAAAGGTATCGAGTATCATTACACAGAAACAAGTCTGATCCTTTACTATAATATCAGGATCAGCAACAATTCCTGTGATCTTAAATCTGTTGTTTTTTAACACATTTGAGAATCTGGCCGAAGTAATGGCAGCTTCAACCTCATCGCCGATCGTAACCTTCAGTTCATCGGCAACTTCAGGGCAGACTGCACACTCATAGATAGTAGACGGAAGTTCTCCTTCCAGCGCATAAGGCACACTGACAGTTTCAGTAACACTCATTAAGGTAACGCCTGTGCTTCCGGAGTTTGAGCTCATCTCAGAAGATAGTGCCACCTGACCTTCGGCCTGATAGACACTTTCGAGATTTTTAATCCTTTCAACATCGCTTTCCTTCACACCGATGCTGCAGACCACATCAAGATCCTTAAAGTTATGCTCTTCGATGTACTTATTGAAGAAGGAATCCATTGAATTATGCATAAAAAACAGACCCAGGATTACAGTAATGCCTATAAATACTATAGACACTATTGATAACCATGAGACAAAGCGCTTTCCGATATTCCGAAATGCATCCTTCCACCAGTTCTGTCTTTTCATATAGGTCTGTCACATCGCAATCTTTCCTGTGTTATTTTCAGTCTGTTGCTTCATGATAAGCATCTGCAGACGGTTCTCAATATTGGCGAAACTTACATCGGGATCATAATCAAGCGGTAGGATTTCAATATCAGGGAACATTTCCTTGAGCTTCTTACAGATACCTCTTCCGATGACGTGATTGGGGAGGCAGCCAAAGGGTTGCAATATTACAAAATTCCTGCAGCCCCGGGATGCGTGATGGATTATTTCCGCAGGGATCAGAATCCCTTCTCCCGTATCAAATGTGTGGTGTATTACAGGGTCGCTCCCCTTTGACAGATCATTAAGCAGCACCGACTTCTCATGGAGCGGCTCTTTTGCTGCGAGATAATCCGTCAGCTTGTGAGCGGAGTCAAAAAACCTATTGGCAATCCGTGACCAGAATATCGTCGCAAAGTCACGCTTAACCTTGAATTCATCTATCTGCTTGCCCTGACAGAAATATGACTTCTGAATGACATCTGTCATCTTTGCTTCGATGATCTCAAACCCGTTGCTTTCCAGGTAGCGCTCGATCTCGTTATTGGCTCCGGGATGAAAATTTAGCAGGTACTCACCCACTATAAGAACCGTGGGTCTCTTATATGTATCGTCATATTCCACTTCGCCCAGAACTCTAAGCGCCTTTCTAAATCCGATGACAGCGCCGATTGCTCCAGCACTCTTAATTGAATCGCTTAATATATCCATGGCCATTTCAAAGGCTGCGTCAGACGCGCCCTTAACCTTTTCATAAGGGCGTATCTTTCGAAGCATCTCTTCCAATGTATCTATCATAGGCAGGGCTATGGATATGCGAAGCAAAGTCGCAGGCGTGATCTTATATCCGGGATGCATATTGTGAAGGTCAACATCATCGTTGGTCATGATCGCAACATGCGCAAAGCCTGCATCATCCAGGGCTTTTCTAAGGATTGTCGCATAATGAGGCAGACGGCAACAGCCAAGGTATTTAGCCATACCGACCGCCACTTCATTTAAGTCGTACTTCCCGCTCTTGAGCGCTGCAAGTATCTCTCCGATAACTATCTGCGCCGGAAAGCATATATCATTGTGAGTATATTTTTTTCCAAGATAAATCGCCTCATCCCGTCCAACATCGAGAGGAACTGCCTTAATGCCCTGCGCCCGGAATGCCGCTGACATTATCTGGCAGAATGCGTGTGAGCTGTTAGGTATGAGAACAATCTTTTCTTTGCGCTCCTTTTTTGTGAACTTAACCTGGTAGGGGTCAGGCAGATCTTTTACTTCAAATGTCTGATCAAGGTTTCGTTTTCTTTTAATGGTTTCGATAAAAGAACGCACTCTGATCCTGATAGGTCCCTGTGCATCACTCTCGTCAACCTTTAAAATCAGGGGCGCTTTATTGCTTATGTTTTTCATCAGACGGGTTACTTCATCCGACAAAATAGCATCATGTCCGCAGCCAAAGCTTACGATCTGTATAAATTCAAGATCAGGGTTCCGGGCGGCTATTATGCTGCTCCCGAGTATTCTCGCATGAAAATTATTGACTATATCAACTCTTGATTTCCTGAGCTCTACATCAGGAAGATCAGGGAGGCTGTCTGCAGTAAGTACTGCAACTCCCATATTTGCAAGAAGTTCAGGAAGCTCATGATTGACAAGAGGATCGTTGTGATAAGGCCTTCCTGCCATAACGACAGCGAAACTGTTATCTTCTTTTATTTTGTTTAGAACTCGTCTTCCTGCTTCTTTTAACTCCCGGTCATATTGCTTTTGGGCATTTGAAGCGAATTGCACGGCTTTTTTGCAGATTTTGGGATCTGTGCCAAAGGTCTCATACATAAAGTCGCATAGCTGTTTCTTTCTGTCTTCTTCTGAATACCAATAAAAGTATGGTGAATCAAATTGTACGTCTGCGCGGCTCTCAGGATTATCAGAATTACCTATTACAATCGGATAACCTTTTACCAGCGCACAGCGGGAGAAGCTTGTCTTCTCCCTGTTCTCAGATGGCATGACAACAATAGATGGCATGAATATGCGGTCTACCCCCATCCTGATCAGTTCTCTTAAATGTCCATGAACAAGCTTGGCAGGGAAACACTCAGTATCAGATGCAACCGCCTGTATTCCATCCTCATAGATTTCCCTTGTGCTGATCGGCGAAACCTTTATTTCATAGCCAAGAGCTGAAAAGAACGTGCTAAAGAATGGCATACCTTCCCAGAATGCCAGTACTCTTGGAATGCCAATGACCTCTTTTTGCTTTTCCTGAAGCAGTTCGTAGGGGTATTTCTTGTTCTGAAGCTCATATCGGATTGCAAACAGATTCAGGTTTTTATCTCTATGATTATTTATTTCTTTAATCTTTTTCTTTACATTATCGTCTTTCGGATTGCCGATAACCTCGCCCTTTTCACAGCGGTTATTGGTAACAAAACTATCGCCTGTAGAAAACTGTAATATTGCCCTCTTGCAGTGATTAGTACAGTAAGGACAGGGATCGTTATTGATCTTACTAAACGTAAACTCTCTAAGCTCTTTTGGGGATAAGAAGCTCTTTACATATCCGGGCTTTTTGGCTTCCTCTTTTGCCCTCATGGCTGAACCTATTGCGCCCATAAGACCTGCGTAAGGTGCACGTATTACCTCTTTTCCTACGTACTGCTCCATCGCACGCAGAACGGCATCATTTAGAAAAGTCCCGCCCTGGACAACAATTCTCTCGCCAAGGGAATCAATATTGGGGACTCTGATCACCTTTGTAAATACATTTTCGATAATAGACCGGCAAAGGCCTGCCACAATATCATCAGGTCCTTTTCCGTTTCGCTGCTCGGTGATGATGCTGCTGTTCATAAAAACTGTGCAGCGGCTTCCGAGGCTCGCGGGTGAATCAGATGAAAAAGCCCTGTCAGCGATCTCTTTTGTCTCAAAATTCAGTGTCTGGGCGAAGTTCTCGAGAAATGAGCCGCACCCTGATGAACAGGCCTCGTTTACAACGATGTTGGTAATAACGCCGTTATCAAGCCAGATAGCCTTCATGTCCTGTCCTCCGATGTCCAGGATAAAAGACGGATTGTCCACATATTTTGATGCTGCCATACTATGTGCTACGGTTTCGACAAGATGTGTTTCAGTCCTGAATGCTTTGGAGAACAACATCTCTCCGTATCCTGTAGATGCAGCGCCTATGATATTTAAAGTCGCTCCGACCTTGTCATATTTATCATACAGATCAAGAAGTGCCTTCTTTGCGACCGTTAGCGGGCTGCCCTCGTTAGACGAATAGAAAGCATCAATGATAGTGTCATCCTCATCATTCATAAGAACGAGTTTTGTTGTGGTACTGCCGGCATCAATGCCAAGAAATGCATTAACCGTCTCTCCTGTCTTGGGCTCATAACAGGGGAGGCTGTATTTTGGATGACGCTTATTAAACTCTTCATGCTCTTGCTTTGATTTAAAGAATAATATCTGCTCTCTGGTGCTTTCTGTTTTCTCTTCAGCACCAGAGTTGAATTTCGAAATAATATCGCCAATAGCGATGCTTTTGGCTGTGGTGTGGAGCTCTTTTATACTAAGGGCCGCCCCCACAGCGACCATGATCTCAGGGTGCTCCGGAATAATGATCTCATCCTGCTTCAGGTGCAGTCTTTCAGCAAAAACCTGCGCCAAAAGCGGATGAAACGTAAGGGGACCGCCCTCAAAAACTATAGGCGGTACAATATCCAGCCCCTGGGACAGTCCGCCGATTGTCTGCTTGGCGATGGCATGATAGCTGGAAAGAGCTATATCAGCTTTGCTTACTCCCTGATTAAGCAGCGCCTGTATATCGGTTTTGGCAAATACTCCGCAGCGGCCTGAGATCTCATACACACTGTTTCCCTTTTGTGCAAGATCATTCATACCAGCCGGATCTGTGCCAAGCACCACTGCAACCTCATCAATAAACGCACCTGTGCCGCCTGCGCAGCTACCATTCATGCGCATATCATATACAACGCTTTCATTTGAATCATTCTCCCTGAAGAAAATGATCTTTGCATCCTGTCCGCCTAATTCTATTGCTGTTCCGATTCTTTTATAATCCTTCTTTAAAGCTATGGAATTGGCAACAACCTCCTGCGTAAATGGAATATCAAGGGATTTAGCAAGTTCTCTTGCTCCACTCCCCGTCATACACAGATAACACTCAGCATTATCAACATATCCCCTGATGTCATCCAGAAGTTTCAGGATGCTTTCTCTTTGCTTAGCAAAGTGACGCACATACTTTGAGAATTTGATCTCGTCGTTGTCCAGAAGAACAATCTTCGTTGTAGTAGAACCGACATCGATACCTATATAGTACTTTTTTATATCTTTAACATGGTCCATGTAAATCAGTCCCTTGCAGACAGCAAAATAGTATAAACTCCGTACGCTGCCATATAACTAATTTTAGCATAATTTCGCATAAAAATAGACCAGGTCATCTGACCTGGTCTCTCGTGCGGAAGATGGGGCCGCGACGGAACAAGGCGAAGACTTGTTCCTAGTCCCCGGAGGGGAAACCCACGGTGGGTGAAAGTCCCATTTACGCATAGAAAAAAAGGAACCAGTTCTTCGAACTGATTCCTTTGTTCGTGCGGAAGATGGGACTTGAACCCACACGATGTAAGCATCACAAGATCCTTAGTCTTGCTCGTCTGCCAATTCCGACACTTCCGCATTCCATCATCTCAAGCGTATCGCTCGTGACGACTTTTATATATTAGCAAACTTGCAAGGCATAGTCAACACTATTTTAAAATTTTCTCCAAAAATCGTTTTAGAGAGTTTTAGATGTCGTTTAAGCGTCAACCTGTCTTCTATCTGAGCCGCAACAATCTGCGCTTTGAGCCGCATCAATCCGCTCTTTGCGCCGTTCTCTTAACGATCTTGAAAGTTATGGTCCTGGTGCCGGCAAACTTCCCGGTGCCACGAACTGTGATCTTGCCGGTTCCTCTCTTGATGTTTGATGCATAGGATACGATGACAAAGCTGTTGTCCGCACAGGCATCTACAGTGATCTTACCCTCACCTGTTCCTTCGGTATAATGGGCGTGGATGCCGGATAAAGTTGAGCCATCTGTTACTCTGAGTGGCTTTATCTCTCCTCCGGTGTACTCAAAGTCATCCACCTTGAAGGTGATATCGTTTATTGACCTGTCAGAGATTCTGAAGGTCGCACTGATAGTGCCATCACCCGGAATGCTTTCGTCATTGGCATAATTACCTTTGCCTGTAACCTTAACCCTTATGACAGGCTTTGCGTCCTCAAAGAAGATATCCTTGGGATTAGCGGCAGCACCTGCAGCTCTGTAGTAAGTCACATACCTGGCACCCACTTTGCGTTTTACCTTTGTGTATTCCGCATAGGTGTATTCAATATCCTTTTCATAGTCAGTTCCTGCGACAAGCTTGGTACCTGCTTTGTCCACTATCACAGGGGCAGACTTGTAAATCCCTGCCGCCTCCTTATACGAAACATCCTGCACGGTAATGGAAAGCGTACCGATATCCACAGGAATAATAGAGAAGGTCTTTGTTATAGTTCCTTTATAGTTCCCCTTAAGCTTAATATTCACCGTAGGCGCAATGCTCTTTCCTGATGCGTTCTTCATATCGTAGGACGCAATCTTGCCGGTATTTGAATAGCCCAGGGTATAGTCCTTACCCGCAGTCAGCGAATTTCCATCAATCTCCACAATCAGATCGGTGGGCTTAACGCCCTTCTTAAGGAAAGGATACTTTGCATCAGCAGTTCCCAGTGCCTCACCTCTGGCGTTGGTAACAGTCACAGCGCTTTCAGGCAGATTCGCCACATTTTTCGCTGTGATCTTAAATGAAAGCTTCACGGTACCTGTATAGCCGTTCATACCTGTAAGAACAATCTTTGCTGTTCCTACACCGGTGTGCTTTTCATAACCAAGAACGAAATCAGTTCCCTGAACCAGCCTCACATCAACGACCTCTGCTGCCCTGGTCTCACTGTTATATACATACTTCTTGGCAGTAACAACAGGCACCGGCGTTAAATCCTCACCTGTATAAACAAGCTCTTTATCATAGGTAACCACCGCCTTTTTAAGAGGCGTACCCTGTATCGTATAAGGCAGCTTTAATGTTCCCGCAAACCGGTCCGCCACCTCATCTTTAGCTGTAACTACGATGAAGGCCTTTCCCGGATTTTCTGCATTCTCAAAGCTGACTGTGTAGCAATCCGAAGGAACTTCCTCTTTGCCGTTCATTATCTTAAGCGCCGTCACATCGGGAGCCTGTATGCCTTCAGGAACACCATAAACATAGTTTACGGTCTTTGCGTATCCGCCGGCCTTAAGAGCGCTCATTCTGACCGCATCCGTAAGTTTTATATTTACAGTCTTTTCACCGCAGTAATTGTTAACTCCGACAAATCTGGCAACATAATCTCCCGCCTCGGAAACATCGGCCAAAGGCGTAGTATACTCAGTATCTTCAGCGCGATAATAACTCATTTCATAATTGATGACTTTGCCGCTCTTTGCCGCCAGCTTTTTGCCATTTCTGTTCAGCACAACTGCGGGTTTCTGTGCAAGCACATTTCCAGCTTTATCCTTTTTAACAGGAATGCACATATCTGCTGCCGTAAACTGACTGTCGGCCAGGCTCAAAGGAGCTATCGCAAACTCATACACTACAGGTGAAAGAGACTGATAGTCCCCCTTCATAACGATCGTCATCACAGCTGTGCCCACATTTGTGTTACCGGTGAACTTCAGAGTATAGTCCTTGCCCTTTGCAAGCAATCTGTTCCTGTAGTAAACCCTTAGATCCGGCTCGGTGACTGCCTTTCCTGTGTACTCATAGGAAGCCGAAAGCCCGCGGATCCAGATTCCGTCAGGGACATTACCCTCAACTGCCTCATAGTCCTCATCTTCTACACTGCCCTTTTTATCAGAAGTAAGAACCGTATACGAAGCTGTTACAGTCGGGCTGTCATTGGCCCCCTCGCATCTCTCGACAGCCGTTACGGTAAAGGCCTTGCCTTCCATATCGCCGGTCACAGCGATGGCTCCGGCGTAGACCTGATCGTCTATGCCGAGTTCGGGGATGGAATAATATATTCTGCTGCCTGCAAAGTTTGAAGCCGAACGGATCTCAACCTCATCTCCCGCCGACAGTTCTTTTCCCGACTCAGGGAAAAGAGCCGGTGCATTAAGCGTAGGTTTTACTACGGAAACCGTACAGAAGGCCTGCCTTAGTTCTCCGTCCTCTCCTGCCTGCTTTGTAGTTGCTGTAATGATTGCTTCGCCTTCCTTAAGTGCGCTTATGGTGCCGTCAGCTGCGACGGAAACAGTCTCAGGATCGCTGCTCATCCAGGTCACCTGCTGATTGGCTCTTGCAGGCAGGACAGTTGCGACAAACTGATATTTTGCGCTTGTGGGGATCTCGATCTGAGTCTCGTCCAGGACAACTTCCTCAGGGAACGCCTCGGGTTTCTGGCTTCCGTGGGCATTAAAAATATCCACCGTGTAAACCAGAGTTTTCTCTCTTGCTCCTTCAATGGTAACCGTGAAGGTGTCACCGTCGGCGTAGCTGATTCCCGAAGGCCTGAAGATCACACAGCCGGTATCTCCGTAGCCTGCGTTATCAACGTTAAAATATCCGTTAGATGAAGCCGATGAGAATTTCCACTTTTTGTTGTCCCTGTCTCTGACCAGAGTCACCAGGACCTCATCTTTGTCTACATAGGTTCCGAAGCTCACGCTCCAGGCAAAAGATGAATCGATCCAGTTAAGAGGCATATTCTGGCAGGGCATTGCTATAATAGCCCCGGTATTCCTCATATCATGCTCATAGCCAAAGGCGTACATTGAGGTATAGGCGCCCACATGTCCAAAGCCTGCCTGAAGAAGGCCGGGCTCCAGTATCCATCTTCTGTGCCCCATCCTGCTTATATTGCTTGAGTCTGAATCGTTAAGCCATCCCGCAAACATGGACCTTGACAGAGATCCATAGTTCCAGGCGATGTTGGAGCTGCTTGCTCCCTTCTTTCCGTTTATAACGATCTCATCGTCATCACTCATGCCGGAAGGCGTCTTGGGGTAATGAGTAAGGGAGTTGTTCTTAGCGTTCAAATAAGATCCGGCCTGGGACAGCATGTTGTACTCATCGTTTAGAGCCGCTTCCTGCAACCCCGCCGCAAATCTTATCTGGTTCATTCCGTTTAATGCATAGTTCAGGGCAGATTCCTTGAGCGTTCCTATTGAATAGGGCTTACTCATTGACGGTGCTTTCGCATAGGCATCTGAAGCAGCAAGCTGCTTGGAAGGATGATCCTTGATGTACTGCCAGATCTCGTTCTTGCTGTGGTACTCTCCTCCGAGGGACAGAGTCTCCGGCTCCTCCTCTTCAACAATGTAGCTGTCGCCGTACAGATCTGTAGCTATATCAACATACTCAAAGTCTTCGTCGACAGGAGCTTCTCCCATCTCAGGTTCTGCGTCAGGAAAGTAATCCTGCAAACCTTCTGCGTCTTCATCCTCAGAGAATAATTCTGCCTCTTCTTCGATCACTTCCTCAGAAAACTCTTCAGGCGTTTCTTCTATGACTTCCTCTGATATGTCTTCAGATGTTTCCTCAGGTATTTCCTCCTCAGGTATTTCTTCTTCCGGCATTTCCTCTGATCCTTCATCTGTATCAGAATCACTGCCGCTCTCTGAGCCCTCAGACGCTTCATCTGTCACATCTTCAGAAGCTTCCAGGTATTCTTCATACGCGTTCTCTTCAGAATATGCAAAAGAAATCCCCGCAGGAATCTCAGTTTCGACAGCAATGGCAAGAGCCATTCCCACCGCGATCATTCTCATAACACTCTTTCTTTTCATAAAAAAGCACCTCTTATATCAATCAAGTACATCAATTATCTCAAGCGGATCCTCAACAAATACATTTCCGCCGGCACCGGCTTTAAGCAGTTCTTCTTTTGTCCTAAAACCCCAAAGGCAGGATATACACCTAAGCCCCGAATTCACGGCAGTCTTATGATCCACCTCGGAATCTCCGACATAGATGGTTTCCTCAGGCTTACTTCCCAGTTCTTCCATGGCGGCAAGACATTCGTCGGGATAGGGCTTTCTTCTGAGTTTTTCCGTAACTCCGATTGCAACAGAAACGTACTCGCCAAAGTAAACCCGGTTCAGCTCCTTCACAGCTCCGTCAGGTTTATTTGATACGATGGCCAGTTTGTACCCGCGGACCTTAAGCTCTTTTAACAACTCAGGAATATGCCTGTAGGGGCCGGTCTTGATATTGCAGTGAGCTTCATAGTATGCCTCGTACTCACGCAGTATCTCATCAAAAAGCGGATGCCCGCTGCCCTCGGGAATTGCCTTCTCCATCAGCACTCTGGCGCCGTTACCGACAAAGTGCCGCACTTCATCGACAGATCTTTCAGGCAGCCCGTACCTTCCCAGGATCACATTGACGGAGTCCGTGATGTCTTCTATCGTATTCAGCACCGTACCGTCCATGTCAAAGATAACCGTAGTATAATTACTCTTCATTTGTTTCTTCTCCAAAGATGTACAGGCTTTCAGGATCGCGCTCTCCACGGGCAACCTCGATCATCATGTATCCCAGTCTCTGTACCATCTGAAGTGCCACAGCCATGCTCATGTCCACAGCATCGCGTAGTTCCTCATCGGACAAATCCATCGGCATAACATTGCTGTAGCGGTACACAATGCTTTTTTCCCGGAGATTCACTACGAAAGCACCTGAGGGAATATAGAGGTTTACGATGGTAGTTGCATGCACAAGCGCTTCCATGTTTTCCTCAGGTACTTCCTCGTCCAGTGTCAGCACATTGTGAAAGTACTGAATTACGTCATCCTCCTCGGACGCGGGAAAGAAAAAGTCTCCGAGCGCATCCGCTCTATCAGTCACAAGATCCTCAAACAGCACCGACAGCATTTCAGGCTGCTCGACATCTCCTATCATCTCAGCTTCTAAAAGCCTTGCCGGTACCAGCTCATCGGTTAACTCCTCATACAATGAGTCCAAAACTTTATGTCTCTTTTGATTCATCTCTTCCAGGTTCATTATCATTCCTCCCTATATTATGAGCACAGATTGCTTTCAATATCCGAAGCCTTCGGCTTCTTGATCACTTTCGTATCAGGATCCATCTCGAATGGAAGACCAATACCCTGGATGAAGCTGATACACATCTCTCCAATACGACCATCCTGCTTTGCGCCGTTGAGAAGATACTGCGCATATCCCTTGGCCAGCCTGTGGGACAGCTGCGACGGCGAGTAATATCCGAGATTTGCTGAAACGCGGTACAACACCTGCTTTCTGAGTCTTGCCTGCTGCTTTTTGCTCATCCTCTCGCCATTGTGCTCGCGCCTCCAGTCATCCTCAGCCTGTTTTACCATGTCATCCACATTGAAGAAAGAGCCCACTACTTCCCTGCGCTTTCTCTGTCCGAATTTTGCCAGATGGCCTTTGGCTGTACCGGCCAGTATAAACGCAACACCTGTAAGCACCGCCATTATTCCTCCGGACAATGCATTTCCGATTGCTTCTGTAGCGAACACAATTCCGGTAGTTACTAAGGATAACGACGCACCGCTCATGGTATAGCCCGAGTCAACTGCTTCTCTTCTTTGCAACAGTTCGTCCAAACGCAGCATTCCATCGCGATACTTGTCCTGTTCTTCCTTTTTTCCGCTCTGAAGAGCTTTATATCTGCTTTTTTCCCGGTTAGCTTTTGCTATTTCTACTCCGCTTATCCTGGTAAATTGATTCTCATAATTGGCGCCGGTTTTTCCCAGTGCCAGCATAAAGGAGATAGGTGACAGTATTGCCGATACAGTCGGCGAAGCTATCGCTTCTATAAACGCCCCGTCTTTTCCTATAGTCTTGAAAAAATGTGTTCCGACTCTGAAGGTCTCAGCAAATTTCAGAATAGATCCGGAGACATTACTGAACTTTTCATAGTCTGACATTGATGCATGGTTTTTCCACATTGCCCTGCCATAGAAAGCCATTGTAAGAACATTTCCAACAGCACCAAGCGCAGTAGCAAACGGAGCCGCGCCATCTAAAACATCAATAAAGTTCGTTGAGCAGAACGCCGTCGAGGCATTATGGAGCATGAAGTCCAATGTAAGAAAGCTTGAGAGCTCGGTACCGTAAATCTGAATTGTGTTTGCAACATCTTCAATGCCGTTACTTTTCTTTTTTTGTTCAAAGTCTTTTACACTGTTGATAACCTTCATATTAAGGTCCATCACTTCGTTCATTTCTGTCTTAATCCTGGCCGTTAATTCTTCGACCTGGTTTTTCAGCGCCTCTTTTTCTTGCTCCTGCTTCTCTTTATCCTCCTTACTTAACTTCTTTTTATTCTTTTTATTCATTTCGCCGGCTTTTTTTAAAGTATCATTCAGCGCCACATTAGAAATTATCAGAGCACTAAGCTTTCTGCCAATCTGATTGTAGGGATCTTCTTTTTGTTGATCACTGCTCACACTGATTGAGTCTTCAAAAGATTTATTTACTTTTTCTTTCTCCTTTTCCCTGGCATGATCATCTATGACCACAAGCATTTCTCTGCTTCCTTCGCACATAGCCATGGCCTGGGTAAGCTTGTTCCAGTAGACATATCCACCCGAAAAACGCGTGTAGAACTTCCATGGCGTGGCTATTATCTGCTTTTTGAACGCAGCGACATTCGGCGTGTATTGCAGCTGAGACGTCGTAATATCTGACATCTTCGGATTCTTCCTCGCCTCCTTGTTCTCAACGACATAGTATATATACAGCCTTTCTCTCGGACTCATCGCCATAAGACGATCTACTATGTCTGTTCGTTCAACAGTGTTTTGTTTAAAAGACATATAGCCGCCGTTTTTAAAGTTCCTGAGAATCCAGTGGTCTATCTCACGGATTCCTGCGCGCTGTTCTTTTGATAATCCCGCCGATGAAAGCTTTTTCCTGCCTTCTCTGCTGTCCTCATAGCCCATCTCCTCAAAGGCCTTATCATGGATATATTCGCTGCGCTTGTTTCCAAGCTTTTCTATAATTCTAATATCCTTCTTTTTCAGGTTTTTGCGAAGTTTAATGTACTCTCTGATGCTGTGGTACTGCTCAAGAAGATATTTCTCATCAAGATCCAGGTCGTTGGCGGCTTTTACCTGTTCAAAGAAAAGAATATCTTCTTCCGCGCTCTTTAGCATATCCCATCTGCGCTGCAGTTTCTCGTCAGCTGAAGCAACAGTATCTTCTCCGACTCTGGAGCTGTACTTCCTGAAGTACTCGGCCATTTTGTTAACATTTTTCAGTATGCTCTCCCTTTTCTCCTCAGGAACTTCTGTCGGTGCCACAGGATCTTTGGCCTCGGCGCCGAGTTTTTGATGCATCAGATTCTTAAGGTGCAAAAGCAAAGTCTGAGCTGAATTGATGCGAAGCTGACCCGCATGTTTTGCCTTATCGTGGGTTGCCAGATAAGTTACCAGCGACTCGTAAAGCTCTGCCAGCTTTGCATAGTTTTCAGGCGACCAGTCGTACTCTCCCCGAGACAGCATCACCATGAGGCTCTCTTCATTGTTATTATCCAATACAAACTTTGTCCGGTACAAAGAATCCAAAGAGCGCTTTACTGCAATGAACTCGTCGGAACGATCCTCTTCCCGCTCTTTCATAAAAATATCAACAGCGTTTGAGAAGTCCTGATTATTTGTACTGATCTGATTCTGCTCAGCACGCCATCTTGCTGCGGTTGCATCCTGCCTCTTGTCGAATTTTCTTTTCTCCATCAGTGCCTTTATGGCCGCAAAACGGGAAAGCCTGTTCACACGGGCATTTTCAATCGTCTTTGATGCGACTGTTCGTCCGCCCCTTGTGGTAACAAGATTAAGGTCCGTCATGACAGGTTCATAGAAACCATCCGCGCCCTTATTCCAATGCGCTATGGTTATCTGGTATTTGTTTTCCCTGATAGCAGACATAAGTTCAGCCTTGAATGCATACTTCTCGATGTCCTGATCATTAAAGAATTGTCGATACTGCGCTATACGAGGTGCAAGCACATCGACAGCTCTTTTCCCATCGATGTAAAACATATCCATGAAGCTCTCTTCTCCAAAAGAGATTGCCTCGTCTCCCTGATGCAATTCAACCGTAGGTCTGGAAAAGACATTACTGATCAAAGCGTCAAAATCTGCGATCGCATTGTTGGCGCGGTTCATGAATTCCTGATTATTACTGATTCTTCCAAGCTTTCTTCTATTTTGGTATACCACCTTGCGCTCTTCGAAAGGCGGGAGCCAGGCATCATCTTCGTTAGTGAAAACAAAACTCAAAAACTCAGATTTACTAACGATCTGAAGGCGCTTATTCTTGCCATAGTTCTTTGCTTCTGTGATCTCCTTCTTGAGGATTTCAACCCTCGCCCAGATCTGGTCAAATCTCTCGGCGGTAATGGAATTGCCGAATTTATAGAAAAGGTGATCCTTCTCCATGGCAAGGAGCCTTTCCGCCATTCTCTCACTGATAAGTTCGAATTCATCAACAGTCGGCACTTCAGCATCTTTTGCCGTACCTTCTCCATAGAGATAGTTTGCGATCCGACTGGCGCTTCTGTTCTCAAATACCAGAGCTTTCTTTTCAAGGTCAGAAAGCTTGCTATGGTCTTCATTTTCCCTTTCAATATTGTTGCCAAGTTCGTCTTCCAGAACGCGTCTTGAATAGGCCGCGTCCTGTTTGGCCCCGGCTTTTGTCAGAGCGTCATTCAGATTCATGCTCTGTTCAACAGACTGGGAGTAAAGCATGTCTTTATCATTACTGAGCTTTTGAATCATCCTGTCGACAAGCGTGTAGCGCGCAACGAAGGTCCGGTTGCTGTTGTCCAGGCTCTTGGGTGCCCTATAATCTGTTGCACTTTTCAGCGCGATGGTATAAAGACGCCTCAGCTCAATCAGGTCATCCGGAGACAGATTATCTTTTTCCTTGTTCATGGCAACCTGTTGCAGTTTGTAAAAGAGTTTCTGATAGTTGTCCACGAACTGAAGATAAGCTTTACTGTGTCCTCTGGTATCCAGCCTGAGGAGTTCAATCTGGAATCTTGCCATCTCCACAAGCCGTTCTGTCCCGCTGCAATTCTCCACTGCGTTTACAGCAAGAAGCCTGCTCTTATCCTGCCATGTCTCTGCGTTTTCGTAGCTCTTTATAAGCCTTTCTCCCTTGGCTCTGTTTCCAAAGGCTTTTGAGAGATCAATGGCAGCTCTTCTCATCTTCATGAGCTTTTCTGCCACTTTCGTCTGCATCTCGGGTGCATTCTCCTCACAGACAATACCCAGTTCTTCATCGTAATGACTCTGATAGTCCTCATCAGTCATAAGGCTCTTTTTCGCATCATAATACTGCGCCAGGGCTTCCAGCTGTTTCAGCTTAAGCTCAAGCATCATGTAGCGTTCGTCGCCGTCAGCGGTATTCGTGCGGATATATGCAGGATATCCATCATCTGCCTGATAGAATCTCTTGAAGGCTGTCAGTTTTTCTTTATAAATCTGCAGTTCTGCTGCGTGCTCTATGAAATGTGCATCGTCCGACAGATCCAGCTTGGATAAAGGAAGTGCCAGCAGGTGATCTGTCATATAATCCAGAGCTTGCCTGCGAGCGGCAAGTTTATACCGCTCTGCTATCTCAATACTTTTGTTGTTTCCATCTTTGTAGTGGCCGCTCATCAGCATTACCATAGTCTTATCAATCTTGCTAACACCGGTGAAAAGAACTGACATAGCTTCATAGTCTTCATCATTCATCATGCTACTGTAGAAAGATTTCAGATTTTTTTCGCTTCTTTTGGCCTTCTCTTCTTTGGTCCCCTCTGAGATCTTTTCCAATAGTTTTTTTGCGTTCTCTTTCTTGGTATACAGTCTGGAACGCGTATTTCGGCCTTTTGCCTCACGAATCTCCTGAGTGAGATCTGCTCTGATGTTAAAGCCCTTGTCGAAGCTATAGACATACGATGCAGAAGGACGCACCAGTCCTCCTCCGTTGTCTTTATTCTTTTTTAAATATTTATCGTGAGCATCTTTGGTATCAGAGATACGCGTACTGATAGCCTCTTCTTGCATTTTCAGATCAGACTCGGTGTATTCCTCGGAGCTTGTATCTATTTCCGATTCGTCTGACTTAGTATTTTTCTTGGAGTCTGTATTTATTTCATCTTCTTTATTGTTTGTTAATATCCTTGATATATCTATTATTGGATCATCGTTAAGCTGTTTTTTCCACTCCGCTTCGTCCTTTTCCTTCCACGCATTAAACTGTTCGTCAGTCATGAAGGAGCCTCGATGAAGGCAGATGCTATCCGTCATGTATCTGGCAATGTCAGCGTTCCCCTGGGCAATAAGCTCATCACGGGATTTTTCTATGACAATACCGGCGCGGTGTGCCATATCCTCCGATCCCTTGATATCATTGGTGCGGATCACCTCTCCTGTGTTCTTATCTATGTCGAGACCTGAAAATTCCTTTCTGAGTGAATCCGGTGCGTCTTTATCAAAAAGAGAAGCCCAGTTAAGCTCAACAGAATCAAACTGGTTCACTTTTCCCTTAAGGAATTTTACTATGTCCTCAGTCTGCACTTCAGTTGGACTACTACCCTTTGGAGGCAGTGAGTCAAGGTATGAAATCTTATTATCTTTTATGCCTGTGACAGTCACATAATGATTGTGAGTTCTAAGAGCCAGCATCTGTCCGGCATTTGTAACTTCAAAAATTTTCTTCTTGATAGCTTCAACTAAGTTGTTTTTAATAGTGTCATTTTTTGTCTCGCCAAAGATAAAAGTTGCTTTGCGAAGGACAACATTCCTGCGGCCGAGACCACCGTGTTTCTCCTCATCGAAGATGACGTCGCTGTCTGCGAAGAAGTTTCCGTAGGATTCTTTGCCATACCCGGCAAATAACAGAATATCATTCTTTCGGGTATCGTAATCATCACCGGCGACAAGCTTTTTGTATGCCTGCTTAGTTATAAATCTGGGTACAAAGTTTCTTACTTTTTCCTGGTCAAGGACTTTTGCGTCTTTTTTATCACCGAGCAAACGGTTTATGATCTTTGAACCGGCACAACAGAAACAGTTGCTGGAGCCGGGCTTCTGTCTTTCATAGGCGCTTTCACCACTGCGTATTCCTGCCTCTCCTTCAAAAGCGCGCCGGGCAATTTTCTCGTGTTTATCTAAAAGGGCTTCCTCTTTGATCTTTCTAAACTGGTGGTAGCACTGGATGACCGCAAGTAACTTGAATTTTTCAAATTGGCCGGTCTTTTGCATCAGTATCCAGGTAGCGCCGGAATCTTCGCCATCTATAAGAGATTCACGGTATTCCTTCTGTTTCTCCTCATCAAGCGTTGTAACAATCTCATTGCGAAGATGTACGATTTCTTCCTCACCGGGTAACCGGTCATTAAGCTCATTCCCGGTAAGTTTTTTCCACGCTTCGATCAGCGTCCTTTCAGACATTTTTTGTAGCGTTTCAAACGGGACATCGTACTGTACGCGTTTATCCTTAAGCTGCTCCCATTCATCAGCATCATCTTTCACATAATAGGTTTTTCCTTTGCTGCCAACATTAAGGCTTTCGAGCTTAACCCTGAAGTTTTGCTCTTTGCCTTCTCTGCTTTTCCATCTTTCTTCTGCTTCAAGCGAAACAGACTCGGTTTCGTTTTTGGAATGCTCAACAATGGTATTGATTTCATTTGTGTTTATTACATTGTCGGTAATTGAACCGGTGTTTATTTCATCAGCGATTGTTTCACTGGTATTTAGTTCGTCTTTGGCAGAGGAATTCGAGCCGATCGTAAAGCCGCTCTGTTGAACAGACATATTCCCCTCGAATCTTCTTGGGGTATTGTTATTTATATCCTGTTTGTTAAGAGACATTATCGTTATCCTCCGTAAATGTTGCGTAATCCGGATCGATTGAAGGCTTATCTGAGCCATGCCGCCTTCTTATAGTTACTTTAGCCATGGTGCGTTCTTGTGGTTACTTTAGCCACGCTTGGTTTTTGTGGTTACTTTAGCCACGCTTGGTTCTTGTAGTTACTTTAGCCACTCTTGGTTCTTGTGGTTACTTTAGTCACGCTTGGTTTTTGTGGTTACTTTAGCCACGCTTGGTTTTTGTGGTTACTTTAGCCACGCTGCTTTCTTGCTGATACTGCGCTGTGCCATTAGTTCTTTTGCCTCTTCCTGCCACAGTGCCGGATCGGTGTATTCACTGTTCTTTTCCTGTAAAAGTGCTCCCGATTCCTTTAGTTCTTTTGCACCTCGCATAACTGTATTCGTCGTATATACATTGTATCTTCGGTTCAGCATACTCTTTATAAGTTTAAGTACGAATTCCGAGCGTGCGTAGAAATAGATTTCGAAGTCGCCTGTATCCAGAAAACGATCTTCAAGTCCGCGCACGAAACGCTGGCCAATGGGCATTATGTAATGTGTATTCGAAGATGAAGGGCCAAACAGCAGCTCGACCACGACTTGATTTTTGCATGTGCCTGACAGAAGAACAGCCTGCGGCGCCCTGTTGTCGTCGAAGGATGCAAAACTCAGCTTGGGATCGTACGTTTTCATATCACGTATCGGCATTTCGAAACCATTATGGGTCAGGAAGTCTGCGACATCATCCCTTCTGAACATCGGCATAGTTTCGAAGCTTTCGGTTATTACACCAGGGAATTGCTTTCTGACGATTCTCCTCACCTTGGCCGAAAACAGGAACTCTGATGCCCTGACCATTCGGATGGTTCCGGTTTCACTTTGGTTGTATCCGCTTTGTTCCAGGAGCTCCTTAAAACCCTCCGCTTCATCCGTGTATTCACAGGTGAGCTCGGTTGCTCCCAGTGCTGCGGCTTCGATTTCTGCCGCTTCCAAAAGTTCTTTTCCTATGCCCTCTCTCCTTTGCTCCTCCGGCACTTTCAGGAACAAAAGATAGGCCTTGTCTCCGATTATCTTAAGCGTTGCGCAGGCGCCGGTCAGCTCCGCGGATTCTATCCGGATGAGGTCGTCCTGCCTCGCTGTAACCTCAAAGTTCATTGAGTGCTGCCCTCCTTTGAAAGGATTTGCATTCAGATTTTTGTTGAAAATGACTTAAGTTTATTTTATCAAATTAACGTTTATCTTACCAAATTAACGTCTATATTATTTATACGAATGATGAAGGAAAATGTAATTGCTTAGTATTTGGAATGAGGATAGTTAAGGATGTGCGAATTGAAGTTTGTCGAGACGAATAAAGAAAAGGATTCTTTTCTGTTAAGTTTTTTCTACACAATAAAAGAAACAGGCAAATATCTGACTTAGAGACTGTTGTAATTGTGAATACTTGAAATTTCAACAGGTGAGACTGAGCAACTCTACCTGTTGATATTTGCAGTATTGCAGGTTTCAACAGGTGAAAATAGTCAACTTTACCTGTTGATATTTGTAGTATTGCGCATTTCAACAGGTGAAAATAGCAGACTTTACCTGTTGATATTTGTAGTATTGCGCATTTCAACAGGTGAAAATAGCAGACTTTACCTGCTGATATCTGTAGTATTGCAGATTCCAACAGGTGAGAATAATCAATTTTACCTGTTGAGAATGGGATATCTGATTATTTCAACAGGTATTTAGTTAAAAAAAGACCTGTTGAAAATACAAAAAATACAGATTACAACATGTCGAGACAAGAAAAATGACCTGTTGTAATAAAGAAAAAGCGAATTCCTACAGGTAGCAAAATACTAAAAGTCAATATGGGACGGTTCTCTTTGATTCTTTTCTCAAAACCATCCCCAAAATTGAAAGAGAACAATGAATATGTGTAAACAATCCGGTTTATCGAGCTGCCAGTTAAGGAAAATATCGCGAAAAACTAACTCGTTTGCCAACTAGCAACTGCATTTAATAAATGATCCACTCCCCCTGTTCCCTATAATCATTCCCAAATACCCTAGGATCATTTAGCTTGCCATACTTATACCTGTATTCGTATAAATACAGAAAGGCGGAGTAGAAACCCTCGGAGGGTGAAACGTCCCATCAACGCAAAAAACCGAACAGCCTGAGCTGTCCGGTTTTCGTGCGGAAGAAGGGACTTGAACCCTCATG
>JAEEGH010007430.1_pt1 | contig 26368 bp, 16 predicted proteins | sample 9134181 | NCBI WGS metagenome assembly JAEEGH01 (sample SAMN16246544, study PRJNA631951) | gut metagenome | biome: gut microbiome; feature: rumen; material: DP-attached | host: Bos | place: Iran: Karaj | collected 2018-10 | reverse complement strand
AAAGAAACTGAAACGTGAGGTCGGCGAAGTTGGTGACCACAAGAAGAAAAAGGAACTCACAGCCGAAGAGAAGGAATACCGTTCCAAACGTCGCGAGGTTCAAGAAAAACTGATGAAGTTCGCCACACGAATACCCATTTTTATGTACCTTACGGATTACCGTGAAGAAAGTCTTGAGGATGTCATCCGCAAGTTGGAGCCTTCGTTGTTTAAACGTGTTACCGGTTTGGATATAGATGATTTCGACCTTTTGCTACGTGTCGGTGTTTTCAACAAAGCTCAAATGAACGATGCAATATTAAAGTTTCGCCGCTACGAAGATACATCGCTGGCTTATACTGGTGTAAATCGACACGCATCGGACACACGCGTTGGAGTGATGGACAGTACCGTACCGATTGAGGTAATGCTTAATATTGATAAAGAATAAGAAATATATTTTAGCTCAAAAACGACAGGATTCACATTCAGACCAATGAGTACATCCGTTTGCCGTCTCCGAACAAGGTGTCTCTTGTTCCCTAATGGATAGTGGCGGCTTAGTATATATCATGTAAATCAGTTATTTCAAAAAACTCGAAGACCCTCCATGGTGCGCTGATCTTACGAGAAGCGTGGAAGGTCATATCAATTACAAAAGTACAACTTTTCCCAATATTCAGAACAGATTCTTCAAAAAAAAGTTGTGGGGTGGCAGAAGTGACAACCACCGTCTCTGACATTTCCTACCAGCTCCTCCGCCTTCATCTCCATCCTGTTGAAGGCGAACCACTTCTTCCAGAGGTTCAATGCCAATCTTTCAGCACCCGATTAGCCCACTGGCGGAACAGAAAGAATCTGATACTCAGCATGAGGTCACAATTTGTGACCACCTTGTAAACCTCCTGTTTGGTCAATTGGAATCTGAAGAGGGGATGGGGTTACTCCAAAGGTTTGTTTACGCCTATAGGAGGAATTCCAAGTTGGCGGCATATCTTTTTGCACAGCAAATCATCAATGTCGTTGTGTATAGGGACGATTGTTGTGACACCTGTTGCATGATTGCGAATTTGCGCATGACTACCTTTTTGTCTGCCAGTAGGGTAGCAGCCGTGAATCCGGAGATGCTTTAAAAACTTCTCTTTTTTCATGCAAGTACCAGTTCTTGCTGAAAAATTTCACCGTTTTGGCATTCCGAAGACAAATCCTCCTCGCGGCACTCAATGGCGAGGCTCACCGCCTCCTTCATATTTGCCATGAGTTCCTCCACGGTTCTGCCTTGGCTGAACGCTTCCGGAATTTGTTTGCACTGGCCCACGTAGCAGCCAGTGACCGGATTTTTTTCAATAATAACCGTATATTTTGTCATCCAATGATTCATGGTAGGGTTATGTGTTAAATTTTTGCAAAAGTACAACTTTTCCCAATACTCAGAAGAATTTCTTCAAAAAAAATATGGCATGTGATAACTTTTTCCTGATTTATGATGAGACATTTCCAATCAGCTCCTCCGCCGTCATCTCCATCCTGTTGAAGGCGAACCATTTCTTCGTATCGTTCTGTTTCTTCAAGTCGAACTACCGAGTTTTTCTCGGTAGTTGAATCTCTGTTAATATCCTGTTCCAAAACAGAAACGTGTTTCAAATTATTTGATATTGCCGGAAAGAATTGTGCAGAGTTGTTCCATATCATTCATCACCTCTTCGTGCGGAATGAGCTTCACACGTCCATCTTTGATTTCACGTCCGCGCTGTAAGGTTAATTCCTTTGCCTCCTCTTCAGAATAGGCACACTGTAAGATTGTACACATACGTTTATCTTTTTTATTATAACGTGAATGGCTATGAATTATTGTGTTTCTTGTTAACATGAATTCTGTTTTTCATTTCACGCGATAACCGACAGAGATAATCACATCAAGGTTGTAAAACTTGATGCGGCGTTGGATGGCACGCCCCCCTTCGTGTTGAACTTGTAAGAAATCCTTACAAGTTGCAGATTTGGCAAGTTCCTCTTCTTTATACAGGTTGTGGATATGTAAGGTGATGTTTTGTGGAGTGGTGTCGAACAGCCATGATATTTCCGCCCATAGTGCGGAGGTGGCAGCCTTACGCTATTTGAGGATCTTCACCCCTTTGTGCAGCAGCAGTTTCCCGTTGGAGATGTTTTTGATTTTCCCGTTCTGGTGCACAATAAGTTGGGCGCCGGGTTCCACCTCGAAAACGCAGTCCTTGCCTATCTTCAGCAGCGCCTTCTCCGCAATCTCAAAGCGGCTTCCTGATTTCAGCAGCACGCGGCTTCCCTTCTCCAGCTCCATGGTGGAATGGCTTTGCAGCACAAATTCGGAGCCTGCCTCGCAGGTCAGCAGGGTGGGCCGGGCGAACAGGCCGGTGACACTGTCACGATAAGGCTGTTCGGGTGTAAGGTTCTGTGTCAGCAGCAGGTGGCGGCGGGGTTGCAGGAATGCCTTTTCCTTCAGTGCGATGTTGCCGGTCCAGTTGGCGTCGTCCGTAATGTCGTAATCGTCCCAGCGTATGCGCACCAGAATGTTCCTGTCCTTCTGCGGAATCATCTCTATGCTTAGTCCGCTCAGGAAGGTTGTGCGGAGGTTGCGCGGATTCTCACTATAGTCGCTGCCCCATGCGGTCATGGAATTGTAATAGGTTCTTGTGTTGCAGGTGCTTGGGTTTGTGGCCATGCTGATTTTTGTGTGTTTGCTGAAGGCGTCCAGATTGTCGCCGAGTGATGGCAGGGCGTCGTCGGCCCTTCCGTTCACCACTTTCCGCCACATGGAGAGTTCGCTGGATTTTCCCAGCCGGTTGTCTCCCTCCTCCGGAAAAAACATGTTCTCCTGGTCACTGTATCCGTTGAAGGGGTTTGCCGCCTTACGTACCATCACATAGTTATGGTTACTATAGTTCACGCAGTTGATCCTGTATACGGTGTCAGGTGTGAAGCGCAGATTAAAATTGTAGTAGCCCTCGGCGGAAATGATTCTCAGATTGTCCCTTTCATCAGGGTTCCAAACATCCTGTTCCCTGCCTTCCAGCACATCGCGACCCACCTGGTAATAGGCGTAAATGCCGGCTGTGCCTTTGGGACGGCAGTCATAAATGTTGGAATATTGCAGGTAGTCCAGTTTTCCGTTGTATCCCACCTGATGGTTCTCCAGCCAGATGTACTGGTTGGATGCCTTGTCGTTCCCTTTGTAGGGCAGCCGGATGCGGACCGCATCGCCATAGGTGACAAAATCGCGCAGCAGGAAGGTTTGCGCACCATCCTCCTTTGAGATGTCGGAACGCAGGAACCCGCTGTTGTCCGCGTTGCGTGCGCAGATGTAGTCCGGCGCATCCGGATGTTTCCAGTGCATCCTCCACCGTTCGTAACCGTTGCAGCTGACTAACCCCGATTCCGACGCCCCCATCAGGCCGTAGCCTTTCTGTACGGACAGGAACGGCATCAGTTCGGAGGAGCCCCTATGGTTTCCTCCGGAGGCATGGAAACTGTTGCCGCCGAACAGCGAATGCGACAGTTCGTGCTTGATGATGCTGCTCGGGTTGGAGAAGAAATCGCCTGCGCCCACGCACTGCATGGTGCCGTTGTAACTCACATCATATTCACCGTATTTGGTCTTAAGTTTTCCTGTCCAGAGGTTCTTGCCGCTGAATCCGCTCCCTCCGTTGATGCCGCCGTATGCGGCTGTGATGTTGCGGAACAGCACCTGTGTGTATCCGAACCGTTTTGAGTTGTCCCAGATGTATTCTTTGGGGTTGTTGTGCCGGTAAACTGTCCGGAAGCCTCCGGTCGCGTTGACATAGTCGATGGCTATTTCTGCGATAAGATTGTAGGTAAAGCTCTCAGCCTCATCTAAAATGCGGCTTTCCTTCAGGTTAATGACCATATAGTCGGCTGTCAGCTGCAGCAGGTCGACGGAGGATTCCCCATAGAGGCTGGTAATGACACCCTTGTTTTTTCCGGGTATATACGATGTGTCCATGAACTGCAGCAGATAATTCGGGACAGCCGAATTGTTCACCCCCTCCTTTGTCGCCTCCGGCCAGCGTATCACCTCTTCGTTGCGGCAGGGGTCCTTTTCGGGATGCACATCATAGATGATGTTTATGAAGATGTTCAATATCCGGAATTTTCCCCTTGAGGGAATATTGCGTCCGTCCCAGCTGTGCGACTGCGCCGTCGCCAGCAGGGGACATATTGCCAATATAAGTACTAACAGCCGTTTCCCCATAACCATGTTGGATTATTCGGTCAGGGAATAGGGTTTGTCGGCCTTGTTGCGGAACAGCTTTGTGTTGGGTTTCGGACCCATGACAAACTCCAGCACTCCGCCGCCGGAGAGCTGCCGGTGGGTCAGGTAGGCCTTGTCCCACGCGGCCCCGTTCCATGTGACGGACTGGATGTAGCGGTTCTTGTCGCTCACTTTCGGTGCCTTGATTTCCAAGACACTGCCGTTCCCAAGATGCAGTTTAAGGTAGGGCATGTACGGCGCGCCAATCACATATTGCCCGCTGCCCGGGCATACCGGGTAAAAGCCCATTGCACTGAAGATGTACCACGCCGACATCTGTCCGCAGTCGTCATTGCCGCAGAGGCCGTCCATGTGGTTTCGGTACATTTTGTTCATGATTTCGCGCACCCAATACTGGGTTTTCCATGGCTGCGATGTCCACATGTAGAGGTAGGGGATGTGGTGGCTCGGCTCGTTCCCCTGCACGTATCCGCCAAGCATCCCTTCGCGTGTGACATCCTCCGTCTGGGCGAAAAAGGCGTCCGGGATGTGCATGGTGAAGAGTGTGTCAAGTTTGGCGACAAATGCGGCGTCTCCGCCCATCTGCCGGATCAGGCCGGAAACATCATGCGGCACATAAAAGGAATAGTTCCATCCGTTGCCCTCGATGAAGCCCTCCCCGTAGGTGGAGAGCAGGCTGTACGGCTCCTTCCAGCTGCCGTCGCTGTAGCGGGCGCGGGCGAACCCGATGCGCGGGTCGAACACGTTGCGGTAGTTCAGCGCACGCTGCCGGTAAAGGCTCGCCTCCGTCTTCCTTCCGTTATGGAAAAGGGTGTTGAAGACCGTCCAGTCCTCGTAGGCGTTCTCCATAGTGACGGATACGCCGTTGGCGCTTTTGTCCACAGGGACGTATCCGATTTTCTTGTAAATGTCGGTGAAATCGTAATATGCCACGTTGGAGGAGGAGAGCATCGCCTCGACCGCCTGTGCCTCCCTGCCCTTCAGCAGACCTTTCTCCAGCGCGTCGGCCACCACGGAGACCCCATGGTAACCAATCATGCACCAGTTCTCGTTGCCGTTATGGCTCCAGACGGGCAGCATGCCGTGCGGGCTCTGGCTGTAGTGGGCCAGGAATGATTTTACGATGTCGGTGGCAAGATCCGGGTCCAGCAGGGTCAGCAGCGGGTGCAGGGCGCGGTAGGTGTCCCATACCGAAAAGACGGTGTAGTTGGTGAAGCTCTCCGCCTGGTGGATCTCATGGTCGATGCCGCGGTATTTCCCGTCCACATCCTGATAGAGCGAGGGGTTTATCATCACATGGTAAAGCGAGGTGTAGAACATGGCCTTGGCATCGTTACCGCCATTGGCCTCGGCGATGGAGAGCCGCTTCTCCCATGCCGATTCCGCCTGCTTCTGCAGCGCGTCGAAAAGGCGGTGCGGGTAGAGGTTCTTTCCTGCCGTCCGGTACGGGGCGGTCTCCGTCTCAAGGTTCTTCAGCGCCCCTGCCATGCTTGTGGCGGAAATGCCCAAATAGACTTCGAGGGTGTCGTCATTGTCGGGTGCAAATTCAAACCAGGTTACCATCTTGCGGCCTCCCATTTCAGGAAAATCGCGGGTGAGGTCAAATCGTTTCCAGAAGCCCTTGTAGTCGGTGTGGCCGAAATCGCGGCAGCCGTAATGGGCTATCGGTTTGCTGAATCGGATGGCGAAATAGGTGTAGTTTGTGCGGCTCCAGCCGCTGGTGATGCGGTAGCCCTGCAGCAGACGTCCGTTTTCCAGCACGTCGCATTGCGCCCAAAGCACCTTGCCGTCGTAATTGTAGATGGCGTGGTTCAGGTCCAGTATGATTTTCTGTGCCGCCCCCTTCGGGAAAATGTACCGGTGCGCCCCCACGTGCGGCGATGCGGTCAGCTCACAGCGTATATTGTCGTCATCCAGTGTGACGGCATAGTAGCCCGGACGGCTCACCTCCGTTTCGTGGCGGAACTGCTGACGGTAGCCGCCGTCAGGGTTGTCCGCTGTACCGGGGTTTAGTTTCACCTCTCCGGTGAAGGGCATTACCAGAAAATCGCCGAGGTCGGAATGGCCGGTTCCGCTGAAATGGGTGTGGCTGAACCCGACGATGCTCTTGTCGCGGTACTGGTAGCCGGTGCAGTATTCATACGCCCTCGGCTGGTACACGCCCGCAATGTTGTGGGGGATGGTGTCCGTGTCGGGGCTCAGCTGGATGGCCCCGTAAGGGTAGCATGCGCCCGGAAAGGTATGTCCCATGCCGTTGGTGCCGATCATTGTGTTCACGTAGGAGGAATACTGCTGTGCGGAGGTTGTCGCCCAGCATCCCATAAGCAGAATTGCAAAAGATAAAAAGATGTTTTTCATAAAGTTAGGCTTTATGGTTGTTTTTTCAGATATCATCAATATGGATTTTCAGCCCATCGTAGGCAAGATGCACGTTAGGGGGCAGTGTCGGCTCCACCTCGGCATAACGTCCCATGCCGTGTCCGATGTGGGTGAAAAAGGCCTGCTCCGGACGCAGCCGCTCCACCAGCGCCAGACCCTCCTCCAGACAGAAGTGGGAGTAGTGCTTCTCCTTCCGCAGCACATCCAGCACCAGCACCTTGAGCCCGTGCAGCTTCTCCAGCTCCTTTTCGGCGATGAAGCTGGCGTCAGTGATGTATGCCATTTCGTTGATGCGGTATCCCAGAACAGGCATCTTCAGATGCAGGACATGTACAGGTATGATTTTGATTCCCTGGACATGGAATGGCGCATCTCCAATCGGGTGGAGCCTGAACTGCGGCACCCCCGGATATTTGTGCGGGGTGAAGGCGTAGGCGAACGTGTTGGTCACCGCCCTGCATGTCTGAGAATTGGCATAAATGTCCATATCCTTATGCTGGGCGAAGTTGAAGGAGCGAATGTCGTCCATGCCGGCGGTATGGTCCACATGCTCATGGGTGAGCAGGACAAAATCCAGATGTTCTATCCTTTCACGGAGCATCTGCTGCCTGAAATCGGGGCCGGTGTCGATGACAAGCCGCTTGCCCGCATATTCCACCAGCATGGAACTCCGCAACCGTTTGTCGTGCGGGTCTGCTGATTTGCACACATCGCAGTGACAGGCGATTATAGGTACGCCTTGTGAAGTTCCGGTGCCCAGGAAGGTCAAATCCATCTTACTGTTTTTTAAAATGCAAATATCCGCAAAATCCCGATATGGCCGGCGGTTCGGGATTGATTTTTTTCCGATTTTTTGTGTGAAGGAAAAATGGCAAGATTTGTGGATTATCGACAATTTGCCGGAAAAAAATTTGTGGATTATCGACAATTTTCACAAAAAAAAATTGTGGATTTTTGATTTTTTAGTACTTTTGCATTTCAAAACCAAAATGTAAATACATTATGATTTTTAGACGAAAACTCTATGACACAATGCTTCGCTGGAAGAACGAGCGGAAAGGGTCATGTGCCCTTCTGATCAAGGGGGCCCGTCGTGTCGGCAAATCCACCTTGGTGGAGGACTTCGCACGCCGGGAATACAAGTCCTATATCATTATTGATTTTTCAAAATCCTCCAAGCGGGTGAACGCGTTGTTTGACGACATGATGGATTTGGATTTCTTTTTCCTGTCGTTACAGAATATTTTCAATGTTTCGCTTGTGGAGAGGGAGTCGGTCATTGTTTTTGATGAAGTTCAGTTCCTGCCACGAGCCCGTCAGGCCATCAAGCATCTGGTGAAAGACGGACGTTATGACTATATAGAGACCGGATCGCTGGTGTCAATCCGGAAAAATGTCAAGGATATATTGATTCCCAGCGAGGAACATGGTGTTGAACTGCTACCCATGGATCTGGAAGAGTTCTATTGGGCCACTGGCAACGAGGTTACGCCGGACCAGCTCCGTCAGGTGTTTGGGATGAAACGGGCGATGGGGGACGCTGTGCACCGCAGGTGGATGCGGGATCTCAGGCTGTATATGCTGGTTGGCGGTATGCCACAAGCGGTTGATGCCTATCTCAAGTATAATGATTTGAGCAAGGTGGATGAAGTCAAGAGGGAAATTCTTGAACTTTATGCAAATGACTTTGCACATATTGACAGTTCCGGGAATGCCGCAAAGATATTTGCCGCAATCCCCAGCCAATTGAACAGTAACGCCAACCGCTTCCAGATAGGAGGTGTTCTTGACGGACAGACATCCGACCGGATGGCGGAGACCATCGCTGAAATGGAGGAGAGTCATGTGGTGACCATGGCATATCATGTCAATGATCCGGGAGTTGGGATGGGGATGTTCAAAGATTTCCGGCGATACAAGATGTTTATGGCTGATACCGGACTTTTTGTGACACAGGCCTTCTGGAACAAAACTTATACCGATAACATCATATATCAGAAACTTCTGGGTGACAAATTGGCGGCGAATATGGGATATGTGTATGAAAATCTGGTGGCACAAATGCTACGTGCAGCAGGCAACAAGCTGTATTACTATACCTTTCCGACAGGCAACGGGAATAAAAACTATGAGGTGGATTTTCTGCTTTCACGTGGTAACAAAATTGTGCCAATCGAAGTGAAATCATCAGGTTACCGGACCCACCGCTCTTTGGATGTCTTCTGTGAGAAGTTCCCTTCATGTGTGGGCGAGCGTATCCTGCTTTATACCAAAGATTACCGTACAGATGGCATGACCACCTGTCTGCCAGTTTATTTCACCCCGTTTCTCTGATATTTTCCGGATTTCAATTTCTTCTACCTACGAACTGCTGAATGACATTCCCACCCAAAGTTACGCTGGACAGGTTTTCCAAAGAAAAGTGGGTGGGGCGAAATTTTTTTCACCTGTGTAAAAATCGCATTGGATTTTTATGGAAATTTGCAGTTTGATTTTTCAAATGTACGGAAGGCAATGCGGTACAAGTCGGAGAAAAGCGTTTTTACCATTCTGGTGATGGGGCTCTGCCTGTTTTTGGGCGGGTTCCAGCTGCCGGCGCAAAGCCTTTACACGGTGACGGAATCCTTTGACGGTCATTGCTCCTATTCGCTTACACCACAGTCGTTATGGGACACCTGTTCCGGATTCCGCACAAGCGCACCATATTCCTTCCGGAGCCCATTGCCGCAACAGTCGGGGGACTCCTCCATACTGATTTCTCCGGTATATGATTTTTCCGCCTATGGTGAGGTTTATCTGCTTTTTGACCATATATGCAAAGTGGCAAGGACGGATATCGCCTGCATAGAGATACGTGAGGATGTTCTGGGCGCTGTCTGGCACAAGATACCTGCTGACTGTTACAAAAGTGTCTCCGCCGGTTACCGGCAGCAGCAGTTCAGTGATGCCAGTTATTCCGAATGGCTTTCTGACAGTGTGTCAGCGGTTCCGACCGATGAATGGTGGAAAACCGAATGTTTTGACCTCTCCACTGAGGCTGCATTTACGAAAATTCAGTTGCGTTTCAAACTGAAAAGGGGGACAGATGCGTCCGGCCAGTTCGCATTCGGCTGGCTGCTGGAAAATATACGGCTGTATGCGGGCGACAAGGATGTTCTGCCGCCATACTTGAATCTGACAGATCGGGTTTATGCGGGAACAGTCTCAAGTGTCGGGCCGTTCCGCATCCGCTTTCGGGTGGATGGCAGCCGCCCTGTCCGTCTTTCCGCCCGTTATACAATTGCAGACAAGCCTTCTGTTGCGAAAATAGTACAGACCGGCACCGCCACCTATGCGTTTGAAATTCCTGCCACGCCGTATGGCAACAGTTTCACCTATGCCGTTGAGGTTAGCGATTCCGTCGGAAACAGCGACTCGATCATCCGGCACTTCCGCAATCCATTTCCACGGGATGGGCGCGACAGCGATGCTGCATGTGTCGTCCGCGTGGTCTCCCCTTCGGCGCATGTTGTCAGGGCTGGTGACCTGGTGCCTGTCCGTGTGGTTTTTCGGAACAGCGGCATACACACCTTGTCCTCCTTGAAAATATGCTGGTCGTATGCCGGGACGGGCGGAACGTTCCTATGGCAGGGTTCACTGCCTGCCGACTTTTGCTCCGACACGCTTTCCGTGGGCACGCTTCCGACTGTTACAGAGAGTGACACGTTAAAAATCTGGACAGAATTCCCAAACGGACGTTTTGCTTTATCCGACACGTTGTTTTTCCTGTTGGAAATATGTTCGGACATGCTGCATGGCACTTATGCTGTTGGTCCGGATGGGGATTTCCCCGACATTCAGGATGCGTTGGCGGCGTTGCGGCGTTGCGGGCTTTCCGGCACCACGGAGCTTTTGCTTGACAGCGGCCGCCATGCGGTCTGGCTCCCTTTGGATTCGTTCGGGAGGGTTCATGCTTCGGACAGTCTGGTGATCGCTTCCAGAAATGGGGATGCGTCGGAGGTGACACTGACCGCCGATACCCTGCATGATGCCATTGTCCGGTTGGAACGGTGCCACAACGTCTTTTTCCGGAACCTGACATTTCTGTTGGACAGCGGGCAGAGCAATGCTGGCAGTGCGCTGATGCTGGCGGACAGCTGCCATCACATCGGGGTGGAGGGCTGCCGGTTCCTTTTATGCCATCCGGATGCGCAGGGCATCACCGCTTCCGGACGCACCGGCTGCCATCATCTGCTGTTTGCGGGCAACCGGATGGAAGGCGGCCACATCGGGCTGAATGTGTCGGGCAACCGGTTGCGGGATTACCATCATCTCAGCATAACAGACAATCACTTTTACGGACAAAGCGCATACGGAATCTCTTTGATGGCGGCCGATTTCACAAGAATAGACGGCAACCGGTTCCATTCCCCGACAATACCGCGGAACGCCAACCGGCAGTACACCGGCATCAGCCTGTATGGCTGCAATGGCGAGCGGATTGAGGGCAACAGTTTCCGCCTGCATACGGGCAAATGCGCCATAAGCCTTTCTGCCGTACAGCCGGACAGTGTCGGCTTTATGCTAATCTGCAACAACGAAATTCATTTTGATGCCATACAAAACCAGTCGTCATGCATACGTGCGGGCGCATCATGCCGGCTACTGCGTGTCACACACAATTCCTTTCTGCTTGGCGGAACCGGATATGGAAACAGTTGTGTGACGCTATTCGGACGTTGCGACTCCATTTTCTGGTCATACAACCTTTTTGTCCATATCGGGAAGGGCGGCGGCAGCTGTGTTTGGGATTTTTCATCCTTGCTGTCAGCCGACAGGTCAGGCCATTTTTGGGAAGGAAACCACTATTACGTCCCTTTTGGCGGATATTTGCAGACAGATCATCTGCTCACGCAGTTGGATGAATGGCAGCAATGGTGCCGTCAGGATATTTCCGCCACAGAGGGTGAGGTGCAGTTCCTTGACACGGCCATTGGGCTGGAGCCATGCACAGCCGACCCGGTCTGCCTGCACAGTGCGGAGGTGGCGTCCGACATCAACGGTCGCATGCGATCAGTGCCGCTGACCACCAAAGGGGCATACCACAAGATCGGGGCACAAAAAACAGATGCCTTTCCTATGCCTGTTCTTCTGCCGGATGCGGCAGTTGCGGGCGGAGATTCCGTGCCGTTGCGCGTGGTGGTCGGCAATGCTGGGGCCGCATCGCTGAAGGAGGTTGGTATAGGGCTGCTTTGGAACGGTGTTTACAGATCCTACCGGCTGCAGTTGCAATCTCTTTCGTCTGGAGATACATCTGAAAGTGTGCCATTGGCGTATCTGCATCCACGCGTTGGAACCAATGTTTTGAAAATATGGACATTCCTCCCTAACGGAACTGCGGATGACAATCCGGTGAACGATACTGTGACGACCTGTTGTTACGGATGTGACAGCGCCTTGGCCGGTGATTACACTGTTGGCGGGCCGCAGTCCGATTTTCCCGATTTGGCATCCGCCTGGGATGCCTTGCGCCATTGTGGTGTTTCCGCACCCGTGCGGTTGCAGTTGCAGTCTGGCAGGTATGCGGTCCGGTTTGCGTTGCGGGACAGTGTGCCCGGTAGCGATTCAACCAATAGGATTACTATAACCTCGGTTGCGCAGGATGCGGACAGTGTGCTGCTTTATCGCGACAGCGTGTCGGAGGGGCAGCGTGCCGCCGTTTCTCTTGCTGGAACCTCACACATTATTCTGGAAGAGCTGACCATTGCCGGAAGTGATGCTGCAAAACCGGTCTATTCCATTGCAGTTGAACTGCTTGACGGCTGTTCGGACATCTGTATCCGTAATTGCCGCCTGTTGGCAAAGGCTGCGGCGACCGTCTCGGCGGTGTGTTGCGGGCTATATGCTGCCGATGTTGATGGCAGTCAGTTAAAATTGTATGACAACCGTCTTGAGGGTGGAATGTACGGGATTTACCTCCAGGGATCCGCACCTACAGCCGGATGGCGCGGTGTGGATATACGCGATAACCTCTTTTCGGCGCATTCCGAAAACAGCGTCTTTTTGAGTCATCTGCAGTTTGACGCGCTGTCAGGTAACAGGGCGGCCAATTTCCAGTTGCAGTCTGTCACGGGGAACGAAATTCAGGCCAACCGGCTCCATGCTGAGGGGAAGGAGGGCTGCCTCCAGTTATATGAGGCGGGCCCTTCATCGATGGTCGGGAGGCTGCAGATATGCAATAACGAGCTCATTTCCAGTTCAGACTTGCCGCATATCGGTATGGAAATCGGCAAATACTGCCACGATTTGTCGTGTTGCCACAACAGTGTCTCCATGATCGGGCGTGGCAAGGGGCGCTGCCTCTCCCTGCAGGAGGATGCGACGGTCTGGAACATCTTTTTCCGGCAGAACCTGTTCTGTCAGGGGAGCGGTTCGGACACAACCTCCGTCGCCTGGAGTAATTTGCGCTCCCCCTCCGCATACCAGTTTGAAAACAACCGCTACGGTCGGATTCCTTTCATGGATTCATCGGCCTGTCTGCAATTGAAAAATTGGAACGGTTTCGCCTGCCTACGCATGCCGGAGGTGTCAAACGACATCTTTTTCCAGCCGCGTCCTGCCCTGACCGCCCTGGGCGCATATCCTCCTTTATCCCATGATACCGATGCCTGCCTGATAAAATGGCTATCCCCATCGGAACCGGCACAGGCCGGCCAACAGGTGCCTTTGCGGGTGCTGATGGGCAATGCCGGAGATTCCGTCCTTCATCATGTGGAGGTTGGTTGGGCTGCAGACGGTATCTTCCAGTCCTCCACACATTGGCACGGTCTTTTGGCCAAAGGTGACACAGTGACGGTCGGATTGGGGTCGTTCGCCCCTTCGCACAGTACCGCTCTCACCGCCTTTGTCCGGCAGGCTGAAGGCGTTGCCGACAACAATTCCGGCAACGACACTTTGTCCTGCCGTCTGCATATCTGCGATTCCGCCTTGGGCGGGAGCTACCGCATAGGACGCGATTTCGCCACGTTGGAGGAGGCCTTGGAGGTGTTGTACCAGTGTGGTGTCCGGAAAAGCGTCCGGCTGCTGCTGCCTGCGGGCCGTTATACCGGCTCCTGGAAAGTGGGACGCCGTATTGCCGGAAGCAGTGCCGGACACCCAATCTGCATTGCGGCAGATTCATTGGGAGATGTTGTTCTGGCTCTTCCGGACAATCCGCAGCAGGGGGAGGCTGTTTTCCAATTCAGCCATACGGCGCATTGGCGTTTCGAACGACTCTGTTTTGAGATACCCTCCCTGCAGACGGAGGCTGCCGGCATCCGCCTGCTGTATGATTGCGAGGATATGACGGTGGATTCCTGCCGTTTCCAGATGCAGGAACACAGTCTGGCCGCTTTGGCTCAGACCACGGATTGGGGGGTGTGCGGCCTCCGTTTCACCGGCAATCAGGTGACAGGCGGGCAGAGCGGCTTGCGTTTAACCGCCTCTTCCGCCCATCCGGACAGCATGCTGTATATTTGTGACAACCGGTTCACGGATATCCGTGCGTGCGGCATTTACCTCCGACAGGCGCATTTCACCTCCATTTCACGCAACCTGATCCGCCAGCAGAGCGGCAGCTCCAACGGTTTTTACGGGGTGGATGCGGAGCAGGTGCGTGGCGGGATTATGAATGCCAACCGCATAACCGCCTCCCGCGGATTTTACGGGCTATATTTGTCACAAGTTTCAGGTGACGGCAATCCGCTGCTGGTCTCGAACAACGAGATACACATGCAGGTGCTCTCCTCCAATTGCGGGATATATCTTTACAATGGGTGCAGCAATCTGAAGATCATTCACAATTCCATTCTTATGGAGGGACGTGGAATGGGGAAATGCCTTTATACCGCCTTCAGACTATCTGACATCATATTGAAAAACAACAGTTTCGTTAATCTGTGTGGAAATGGCAGCAGCACCCAGACAGAAGTGCTCTATTTTTATCCCGGCAACGGTTTTTCAGGATGGCAGGCAGATTACAACCACTATTATTCGGCCGGGCAGAATCCTTTTTATTGCGGTTCCGCCATCCCTTCGCTGGCCGGATGGCAGTCCCGCACGGGCAAGGAGCCGCACAGCCGTTTCCTCCGTCCGCAGTATGCCGACAAGTCCGCTTCGCTGCAATTGGCCGATGGCGATTCCCTGAAGGCACCACTTTTGTCTGATGTGATGTCCGACATGCAGGGTCTGGAACGGACCGATCCGACCACCATGGGGGCGCATCAGGCGGTGCGTGCGGCAAACTGCGATTGGGCCCTTTGTGCGTTCGATTCATTAGATGCCGGTACGGATTGCCCAGAGGTGTTCCAGCCTTTGCGGGTGCGCATCCGTAATGAGGGTGGGGACACAATCTGTTTCTCCAACCATCCGATTGTGGTCTGCCTGAAGGTGGATGGGCCGTTGCAGTTGCAGCGGAGGGTGATGGTTTCGGAAGGCTGCCTGACACCCCACCATTCCGGCAGTTTCCTGTTGCACCCGCGTTTTTCATTCGGATTGTCCGGCACCTATCGCATGACTGCCTGGACAGAGGATCCTTCAGACACCAATCCGGAGAACGACACCTTGCAGATGCTCTTCACGGTACGTCGTGAACCGCTCCCGTTTGCAACGGACATGACGCAGGCCGACACGCTGTTCTCTTTTTCAGTTCTGCAGGGTGGTATTGCCTGGAGGGTGGATTCCACAGCTGAAGGTTTGCCTGCGCGTTGTGGGAAAAGCAGGCTCTGCTTCCCCTCCGCCGAGGTGCGGGGCGGTATCGCCCGGGCTGCCTGTCCGGTGCTTGATCTGTCAGGACTGCGCAGGCCGACTCTCTCCCTTTGGTATGCCCGTGACGGTGGGAACAAGGCGGAGGCTGACCAGATACGCATTCTTGTCTCGACTGATGGCGGCGTGCAATACCGCCAGGCCGGTGTGTTGTACCGGTACAGGAAGGGTCCTGTACAACCTGAGTGGGAGCGTGCCGATGTGGATTTGTCCGCCTATGCCGCTTCGTGCGTGCGGATTGTCCTGGAAGGGGTAAGTTACGGCGGAGGCAACCAATATGTTGACAGCATTTGCCTTTCGGGGACGCCGCTGCTACAATTGGAATGCGCTCCGTTGCCAACTTCAGTGACTGAATGCCAGACCGGTCTTCATGATTTGTCGTTGGTGTTGTCCAACCGCGGGGCGCATAAGGTGGAGGTTGCGCAGTGCCGCCTGCATTGTTCGTTCAAGTCACCGTTCCCCGCAGCATATCAGGTGCGGCAGGCCTTGAAGCTTCCGCCTTACGGGAGTGACACCATTGTGCTGGACAGTGCATTTGCGTGGGAGCCGGGATATATTTACCAGTTTGAGGTGACGCTGGCTGCGGACACCTTACCATTAGCCGACACATTGCGCCAGACGGTATCCACCATGACGGGTGTGCGGCTGCAGCAGTTGCGGGTGCCGGATTGCGCAGCTCCCTCCGAGGTGATTTTCCCGACTGTGGTTGTGCAGAATACCGGAAATTTGGCGATTTATGGAGTTCCTTTGGAAATCCTGCTGGATGACACTCCGGTTCATGCGGACACCCTGCCATTTTTGGCGGCAGGTGAGAGCATCCGTTATCTCTGTGCGTCGGGCGTGCGGCTGCCCGCCTCTGACGATACGGTCTATACACTTGAAGTCCGTTCCCTTTTTGACTGCGACGCAGATTATTCGGATAACAGTTGCTTTGTCCGTGCCTGTCTGAGGCAGCAGTCGGACAGCACCAGTATTATTGAGCGGAGGTTTGACGGGCAGTTCCGTATTTATCCTAACCCGACGCATGGTGACGCTTTTCTTGAAGTTTCTCTACCGGTTGCAACGGCATTGCAGGTTGAGGTGTTCAATGTTCAGGGGCAGCGGTTGTATCTGCTTTGTCCGGAAGGCAGTGCCGGAACCAACCGGATTTGTCTGCCGGCTCCCGCGATGGCTGCCGGCATCTATTTCTGCCGTGTGCGGTGCGGAAACCGGCAATGGACGGGCAAATGGGTGGTCCTGAAAGAGGAATGATATTAACAGTTATTTTTACAGATATATGGCAGACAATTATTTGGAGAACAAATACGATGAATACCGCGGGCGTGACGCCAGGAAAGTGGTTGTGAAGAGGATTGGGCAGCCGTTGGAGAACCTGCTCCGTAAGAACCGCAGTTTCCGCGGATACGCCCAGCAGCCGGAGGTGACGAGGGAGATGTTGGAGAATATTGTCAAAGTCAACACCCTGCTGCCATCGGCACGGAACCAGCAGGTGCTACGGTTCCGGCTGGTGACATCCGGCGGGGAGGCGGATGCGGTGCTTCAGAACATCGCTTTGGGCGGAGCCCTTCCGGAGCTGCATCTTCCGTTTGCGGGGACGGAGCCGCACGCCTTCATTGTCGTATGCTCCTGCGTGCCGGAAAACCGCATGGTGGACATTGATCTTGGCATTTCTGCACAGAGCATGCTGCTTAAGGCGGTTGAGATGGGCCTGAACGGAATCATAATATGTGCCTTCAACAGGGAGAATATACGGAAGGCGCTCTCCCTTCCATACGACCCTCTCGCAATCATTGCCATAGGAAAGGGGGCGGAAACCATTTGTTGCGTGCCTATATCTGCTGATGAATCCCACGCCTATTATAGGCGGGATGGGGTGCATTATGTGCCCAAGGTGCGCTGGGAGGAGCTGCTTGTCTGAACTGTTTTCAGGCAACGGACAATCTGTTGCAGCTGCCATTGCAAAAAAAAAAATTTGCAGACCGTCCGTTCATGTCTTTTTTTATCGTATCTTTGCGACACTTTTTAAATGTAGGAAGTTATGGGCATTTTTTCCTTTTTCAGCAAAGAAAAAAAAGAGGATCTGAGCCAGGGACTGACCAAGACCAAGGAGGCCTTCTTCACCCGGCTTTCGCGGGCTATTGCAGGCAAGTCCACGGTGGATGACGATGTTCTGGATGCATTGGAGGAGACTTTGGTCAGTTCGGATGTCGGGGTGGAAACCACCTTGAAAATCATTGACCATATCCAACAACGGGTGGCAAAAGACAAATATTTGGGAACCAAAGAACTGAACCGTATTCTGAAGGAAGAGATGGCGGCTTTGATGCAGGTGGATGCGGTGGTTGCCGAAGATTTCACCCTGCCGGAACAGAACGGACTTCCTTATGTGATTCTGGTGGTGGGGGTGAACGGGGTTGGCAAAACCACAACGATCGGCAAGCTTGCATACCAATTCAAAAAACGCGGATATAAAGTGCTGTTGGGTGCTGCCGACACTTTCCGGGCGGCGGCAGTGGAGCAATTGCAGATTTGGGGAAACCGTGTGGATGTGCCGGTAATAAGTCAGGGGAGTGGTGCCGATCCGGCTGCCGTGGCTTACGACACGCTGAAGTCTGCTATCGCCCGGAAGGCGGATGTGGTGATTATCGACACTGCTGGTCGGCTGCACAATCGAATCAATTTGATGAATGAGTTGGGCAAAATTCGCAATGTCCTGAAAAAGCTGATGCCGGAGGCACCGCAGGAGGTTTTGTTGGTGCTGGATGCCACCACTGGTCAGAACGCAATCGAGCAGGCCCGCCAGTTCAGTGCCGCCACCGATGTGACAGCACTGGCTGTCACCAAGCTGGACGGTACCGCCAAGGGCGGTGTGGTTATCGGCATTTCCGACCAGTTCCAGATACCGGTGCGCTATATTGGTGTGGGAGAGAAGATGGAACAGTTGCAGGTTTTTAACAGGGAAGCTTTTATTGACACATTGTTTGAGGGTATTTGATCATGAAGGTGGTCATTGACGGGGATTCAGGATTCTGCTTTGGCGTGGTGCACGCCATCGAAACGGCCGAAAAGGTGCTGCAGGGTGACGGACACCTTTATTGCTTGGGCGATATTGTCCATAACAATGAGGAGGTGCGCCGTTTGGAGGGTAAAGGGCTGCAAATCATCAATGAGGCGGAGTTTCGGGAACTGCGGGATGTCCGTGTTCTTATTCGGGCGCACGGGGAGCCTCCCAAAACCTATGCGTTGGCGGCGCAAAACCGTATAGAACTTGTTGACGCCACCTGTCAGGTGGTGTTGAAACTGCAACGCGACATTGCAGTCAGTTACCGTCGGATGAAGCCGTTGGACGGCCAGATTGTGATATATGGAAAAAAAGGTCATGCGGAGGTGGTCGGCCTGTTGGGTCAGACCAATCAGGAGGGGTTGGTCGTATCTTCCATTGGTGATTTGGAGCAGGTGGATTTCAGCCGGCCGTCGGTGCTCTATTCCCAAACCACCCAGAGCGTGGAGGAGTACGGCAAAATTATTGCCGAGATGCGGCGTCGGTACCAGGATGCCGGTGGGGAGGCCCTTTTTGAGTGCCACGACACCATTTGCCGCAGGGTGGCCAACCGGGCACGTAAAATCCAGGAGTTTGCCATTCAGTATGACAAGGTTATATTCGTATCCGGTGAAAAAAGTTCTAATGGGTTATATCTTTTTGACCTTTGCCGGCAAATCAATCCACAATCCTATTTTGTATCCCGTTTGCAGCAGCTTGATGACATCCCGTTTGCTCCGGACGATGCGGTCGGCATCTGTGGGGCCACCTCCACCCCAATGTGGCTGATGCAGGAGGTGGCGGCGGTATTGGAAAGGAAATAGCATAGGTGCGTATGAAACACTGGTGGTCGCTTGTTATACTATTATTCATGTCCACATCGGAGTTTCTTCTGGCGCAAACGCTCATAGCACACCGCAAAGTGGTGCCGGAGGGCTATTCATTTTGGGTTTCCACACCAGTGGATTACGATTCTGCGGTTGAGGCCAAACCTGTTCTTCTCTTTTTGCATGGCCACAGCTTGTGCGGAAACAATTTGGATAATGTCCGCCGGTACGGTCCCCTGCATGCGTTGTCTATGGGAAGGCAGATAGATGCGGTAATTGTGGCACCCCAGAATCCAGGTGGTCCATGGAATGCCGAAAAAATATGGTGCACACTGCAATGGGCTTTGTCACATTATCCGGGGGATACCAACCGCATTTATGTGGCTGGGATGAGTTTGGGAGGATATGGCACTGTGAATTTTGTGGGTACTTATCCGGATAAGGTGGCTGCTGCCATGGCACTGTGCGGTGGCGGCTGGCTGACGGATTATTGTGGCCTGACACGCGTGCCATTATGGATTCTACACGGTACCGCAGATCGTGCAGTCGGTATAAGCCAGTCACTTAAGGTGGTAAATGCGATGGTGGCTTGCGGGGATACCTCCCGGCTGCTTTTTACCCGTCTGAAGGGGGCGGGACATGCCCATCTTGCCAAAGCTTTTTATATTCCGGAAACCTATCAGTGGCTTTTCGCCCATTCCCTGACTGATTCCGGTCGTTGTGCCAACCGCCAGGTGACCATTGGCATGGCGGAATTGGCCAAGGGATACCAGAATATTGATCGTTCCGCCAACAAACTGGTGATAAGGAATTATCGCTCTCCGGACGATACGACTGCACAGGCTGAGGTTTCGGACAGCATTTCACAAGTAACTGCAGAGCAGACGGAACAGAATCCTGTTTACCATACCGTCCGTAAGGGGGATACATTAGGTGCCATTGCGCGTAGGTATCATACCTCGGTTGCCGCGCTTTGCAGGCTGAACCATATCAAGGAGACAACACTGCTGCAGATTGGGCAGCGGCTTCGGGTAAAATAATGTTTATCTGCGCTTTATAGGAAAAACGCTGACATCCTAACAATTTACTTCAGCACCACCTGCAGCATGGAGCGGCTGCGCTGCTCCATCATCACCTTCCGCCCTTTGACAAATGGGGCGAGGCTATCCTCCGCATAATGGCGGATACTGAGCAGCTCCACATTCTCGTTATAACGCACCGCAAATTCTGTCTGCAGTTCCTCAATCAGCTGCGGCAGCGTGCTTTTGGCATCCACACAGACCGAAAAGCTGATTGCGGAGTTCTGCATCACGTTTATCTTCACATTAAACAGCGCAAACAGCGCGAAGATTGTGGAGAGATTCTCCTCCGCGATAAAGGAGAAATCCTTGGAGAAGATTGAAAGCAGCACCTGGTTGGTCTTGCGGATGAAACAGGGCACACTCTGGTATTCCTTGAAGGAATGGATGACGCTCCCCGGTCCCTCAGGATGCAGGAACGATTTCACATATAGCGGAATATTCTTGTTCTGCAGCGGCTTTATGGTTTTCGGGTGGATCACGCTGGCCCCGTAATAGGCCAGCTCGATGGCCTCACGGTAGGGTATCCGCTCCAGCCTGACCGCATCCGGAATAAACTTCGGGTCGGCATTGAGCAGACCCTCCACATCCTTCCAGATGGTGACACTCTCCGCATGAAGCGCATGGGCGAAAATGGCCGCGCTGTAGTCCGACCCTTCGCGCCCCAGGGTGATGGAGAACTTTTCGGGCGTGCCGGCAATGAAACCCTGCGTCAGCAGCAGGCGGTCAACACCGTTGGGATAATGCTCCTGCAGATGCTTCTGGATCTTGCGCTCCGTCTTAGCCCAATCCACCGCACCCTCGCGGTAATGGTTGTCGGTGCGTACAAGCCGCCGCGCGTCCAGCCACTCATGGCTGACATGCAGCTTTTCCAGATATGCTGAAAGCATCCGCGTGGAGAACAGTTCGCCGAAGGAGACTATCTGGTCATATTCGAAATCGAAATTGTCGCTGGGCTCCTGCTGCAGGTAATGCTCCAGCCGGCTGAACAGCTTTTCCGTCTCGACAGAAAATACAGCATGATCGTCCGGCATCAGTTCGTGCAGGATGGCGCGGTGCCCCTCCCTGACGGCGGCAAACAGTTCGCCTGCCTTCTCCGCATTGCCTTCAAAAAAGGCGGTTGCCAGCTCCTCCAATTTGTTGGTGGTCTTGCCCAACGCTGAAACCACAACCAAGGTTGGGGTTGTCGCATGGCGGCGTATTATATCCACCACATTGCGGAATCCCTGCGCATCCTTGACGGAGGCTCCTCCAAACTTGAATATTTTCATGATTCACAATTGGTTTGTCCCAAATCCCAGTCATTCTCCGCACAATGGCGCAGACAGACACGGATTTGGGGATATTTTGCCTGAATATGGCGGGCAAGACGCTCCGCAAAATAGACTGAGCGGTGCTGCCCTCCCGTGCATCCGAACGCAACGGACAAATGCCGGAAACGGCGCGAATGGTAATTCTCAACCGCCTGCTCAATGAGCGCCTTCACATGCTCAAAAAAGACCGCCACAGAACCCTCCTTCTCAAGATAGGCCATCACATCGGGATGCTTTCCGGTAAAATGCCGGAAGGCCTCCTCCCTGCCGGGATTCGGCAGGCAGCGGCAATCGAAGACAAAACCGCCGCCATGCCCGCTCTCATCAGAGGGCAGACCCTTGCGGAACGAAAAGCTGCATATATCCAATGTGAGCGGTTCGACGGAAAAGCCTGCCAGTTTTTCAGAGGCGGGGAGCGAAAGCAGCAGCCTGCGAAGATGCGGAACCTCCACCGTCAAGTCGTAGTGTTCAAGCAGATAAACTATATTGCGCAGAGCGTAAGGGACACTGGTCAGGAAATGGCTCTTCTGCTCGTAAAAGCCCCTGTATCCGTATGAGCCCATCGCCTGCAGAATGCGCACCAGCACAAAGGCCGGATAATATTTCCGGAACTCCCCCACAGGCCATACACCTGCCGCCTGCAGACGCTCCAGATAGTATTCCAGCAATTCGTCACGCACCTCCGCCGGAATGTCGGCCTTGCCGTCATAAAGCAGCGAGGCAACGTCATAGGGGAGCGCCCCCCGGCGTCCTCCCTGGTAATCGATGAAAAAGACCTCATCGTCCCGCAGCATGATGTTCCGGGACTGGAAATCGCGGAACAGGAAAAAGCGGCTGTCGGCCTGCAGCAGGAACTGCGTCAGCGTGTGGAAATCGTTTTCAAGCAGCTGCTCGTCAAACGGGACACCGGCCAGTTTCAGGAAATAGTATTTGAAATAGTTCAAATCCCATGCGATGGACTGTCCGTCGAAGGCGGCACGCGGATAGCACCACGAAGGATCCATCCCCTCCGCGCCTTTGGTCTGGAACTCCAGCAGATATTCCAAAGCCTGACGGTATCTCCCCTTCAGCTGTCCGTTGAAATCCGGCTGGCGGCTGCGATAGGAGAAGAGCGTCTCGTCGCCCAAGTCCTCCTCAAGATAGATGTTCTGGGACAAATCTTCCGCCAGAATCCGCGGAACCGGAAGCCCTTTGGATCGGAAATGGTTGGTGAAGGAGACAAAGGCGCGGTTTTCTTTTGCATCGGTATTATAAACTCCGATTGCGGAGACGCCATTCCCGGTAATACGGAAGTAGTGGCGGTTGGAACCCGACACGGGCATCGGCGCAATGCTTTCCGCATCCTGACGGAAACATTCGCGGAACAGCTGTTTCAGACTGGTGAAAATGCCTTCGTTCATGGCACACTACCCGACCGCAATCAGTTCCACCTCAAACACCAGTGTGGCTCCGCCTTTGATCAATTGTCCTGCGCCGCGGTCGCCATAGGCCAGGTGCGACGGGATATAGAACTCATACAGGCCGCCTTCGCGCATCAGCTGCAAACCCTCAGTCCAACCGGAGATTACCTGGTTCAACGCAAAGGAGATGGGGCTGTCACCGCGCTCGCGGGAGGAATCGAACACCGTCCCGTCCAGCAGGCGGCCAACATAATGCACCGTCACCGGGCTGTCCGCCTTCGGGCTTTTACCTGTCCCCAGACGGAGAACCTTATATTGCAGTCCGGAGGCGGTCTCCTGCACCCCCTCCTTCATCCGGTTGGCATCCAAAAAGGCCTTCCCCTTGCGCTTTTCCTCCTCGATGGCCTGGGAGGCGCCTCTGTCCATCTGCTGCTGGAACAGCTCCAACTGCCGCTGGATCTCCTCCATGTCAAGTTTCAGGGGCTGGCGGGAGGTGATGTTCATGAAACCGTCGGCAAAGGCGGCGGCATCCCATTCCGTTCCCACATAGTTGCTGCCGACGGCCACGCCCATGGCATAGGATTTCTTTTCCAAATCGTTCATAAATCGCTGTTTTTATTCTTTTACAAATTTTTTGACCACAACGGCACCGTCCCGATGTTCCACCTGGAGCAGATAGAGGCCTGCAGCAAGCCCTTCCAAAGAGATGTCACTGGTCCGTACAACCTTCAAGCAGCGGCCGTCCATGGAGAAGATACGTGCCTGCCGGAAACCCTCAGCTTCAACATGAAGCTGCTCCGTGGCAGGATTGGGATAGAGGCTGACCGTTTTTTCAGCGGCATACTGCGGCACCGGCACAATGTCGAAACTTCCGCTGCCCACCGAAGATGCGCTGTAGGAGATTTCCACACTGTTGGTCAGGTTGCGGTCGTTGGCCACCACCAGATAGGCTTTGCCATCCTTTGGCATCGGAAAGTCAAAACTGCCTTCCGACAAGCCGTCGAACCTGTACAACGCACTGTCCTTCATTGCCAGCTGCTCCGCCGTCATCACGTAGACGTTCACGCTCGCATGGCTGCCGGTACGCTGGTAAAAGGTGGAACGCTGTCCGTCAACCGGGTTCTCACCATAGGTGACATTCCGCACATCCAGGTTCAGACGCAGACCCTTGTCGGACTCGAAGCGCTCCTGCCGCGAACCGACATTGTCGCGCTGCGCCTTCCCCGTAAACTGGTAGTTGATCTTATAGTTTCTGCCTGCAACAGTATTGTCCTTGATAACAACATAGACCTTTCCGGACTCCTCCGGAAAACTCCCGTATTTGGGATGGGTTATCTTCATGTAGTATTTGTTTCCGCTGCCGACCTTTGCGTAAACCTTCCCGTTGGCATCCGACCACAGATATCCGGCTGACATGATATAGGGGGAGGTGCTGCTGTACTGGTAGTTGGTGGAATAGAGATTGATTCTGGCACCGTCCACCGCCTTGCCGTCCGCATCGGTGATGGTCATCTCCAAATTACAGGCAGGTGTCTGCTTGCTATAATAGTCCGAAACATTGAAAAGGGTGCCGTCCGGCACATATCCCTGCACCAGGGAGCTTGCCCATCCGTAGTTACCTGTAGGCTGCATGTTGGTCATGCCCCAATAGTAGGGACGGTTCGGGGAACAGCCGCCACGGAAAAACTCGAAATGGTGCCAGATGCTGTCACCACCGTCGTGCATCATCCCCCACACATGGTCGTCACAGAAATCGCCGATGTGCATCAGCGGAATAAGGGCGGTGCGGGCTGCTGCGGCCACTAACAGGGCATCCTCATGACAGTTGCCGATGTGCTTCCAGGCTATGTGGTTGGGCTGTGAAGGACGGTAATCGTCCGAAGAGGTCACATCCATCGGGATGCAGCGTGAACACCAGTTACCCAAGACGTTCAATGCATGGTCGCTGCTTTTGAAATTGCGCAGGAAAAACCAGATTCCCGTCTGCTCGTCCCACAGATATTCCGGCATCTGCATGATTTCGCCCAAACGGGGTATGGAATCCACACGCAAAGTGTCGTACTTGCCATTTGCATCCACCTGCTTGTAGCCGGAAATGTTCACCGGACGGTAGCTGCGGGCCGAATCGGGATCGGACCAGAGGTACTCGCGCCAGCCGTATCCCCAGGTGCGCTGACCGGTGGAGGCGGTGTTGTCCTTCACATAAACCCCCTCCTGCTCTATTTTCGGCATTACTATGAACATATAATAGTAGTATCTGTCAACTTCACGCCAGATATAGTCCCCGTTCTGCCTGATTTTGTACTCGGTGGTGGTGTACCAATCGCCCTTTGCCGTATCGCCATGCTCAACCAGACGCACATATTTCAGTGAATCTGCGTGTGTGTAGATAAGCTCCACATTCTTGCGGAGCCAATCCCATGTGTTGACGAAACGGGAATCCTTCAGCACCTCATACGGCAGGTAGGTGAGCTGGAAAGCAACCTCATCCAGATACTGCTTGGGCGTTCCGTTCAGCAGCGCAACCATATTGTTGCGATGAGTGGCGTTTGTGATCTGGCGGAACTTGAAGAGCAGGTCGTAATGCATCCACGACGGTGTCCGTGCAATGGCGGCCTCCACTTCTGCCGGCAACTGCTCCCACACTAAGGAATCAACCTTAACGCTGCCGTTATCCAATTCAAAGACGAGGGATTGTCCGGGCTTCAATATGCCTTTGGAGGTGGTCTCCTCCAACAAATCCTTCACTCGCATCGGACTCGCGTCAGCAGCTGCCGCCTGCGGCAGCGGAACCGCCTGATTAACGTTCACCGGGGAAAATTGCGGCAGCCCATATACGGCAGAAGAGGTTGGTGCAGGCTGGATAAGGCAGCTTTTCTCAAGCGCCGACCATTCGCCCTGTGCGGAGACAAACCCCACAAATCCAATCAAAAAGCTTATCAACAAAATGTTAACTTTCTTCATACACGGTATTTTTTATCAATAACAAATCTGCAAATTTAAAAAAAAAGAAGATATGCCCGCCCGTACATCGGAAAAAATTCTTTAACATCCGGCATCAGGTGTAACCGTTCCGGCTAAAACGGCAGCGGATTTTCCGAAAATATGCCATTTTGGCTTAATTATCAGGCAAAACATGCAAAAATGACAGCCAATCGGCCGGCAACTCCGTTTGGAACAGGAATTGCGCATAATGGGCGGACACAAAAACAGAAAGGAGAAAATAACATGAATATAGAACAGTTTACCGTAAAGACACAGGAGGTCCTGCAAAGGGCCCAAAACATCACGCTGGCGCACCAG
>JAEEGH010007421.1_pt1 | contig 26393 bp, 24 predicted proteins | sample 9134181 | NCBI WGS metagenome assembly JAEEGH01 (sample SAMN16246544, study PRJNA631951) | gut metagenome | biome: gut microbiome; feature: rumen; material: DP-attached | host: Bos | place: Iran: Karaj | collected 2018-10 | reverse complement strand
TTGCCGGACCAACCGGGGCTATCCATCTGAAGCGGAGTTTAAAAGTGCTTCTATTTTAGCAAGTCGCTTGCCGGACCAACCGGGGCTCTTACCCTAAATAGGTTCCTTTCACTTTGCAAAGGTAAGTGCTTTTTTCGTAACTTCCAAATATTTCGACTTTTTTTTGCATCTTACAGCCCATTTTCTTCTAAAATCTCTTTGAAACGGGTTGCAATGGCTACCATACGATCAAATGGCTTGCGTGTCTTTGAGGTCTGCATGTCGAACATCCATTCGTCGAAAGGTCTTACGAAATCAGTCTGGCTGATTTGCTTCACCGAGGCTTTGGTATACGGTTTGTTTACCTCCACGGGCATCACCCGCCGGATGAAGGCATCGAAGCCGTCGAAGTCCGAGTCACGGCAGTAGCCCTTATCCACCAGTATGCGATATACCGCCTGCCAGTGACCTTGCAGACTGAACAGCGGCTCGTCGCCCAGTCGCTCCGTCATCAGCAGTGCGATGCACTGTTGGATGCGCTCTTCTTGGAATTGTGTCTTTGCCTGGTTCATGTGACTTTTCTCCCTCCCTACGCAGGGAGGGCTGGTGAGGGTCTTCCCATAATTAAACTGTTTATCCACATACTGGCTGCCTGGGGCATAGATGAACACTGTGCTGCCTGGTTGAGGATGCTCTGCCCGGTGCAGTTGCTCCAGCAGATCGTTCAACTTCTTCAGGACATCGGCAGGCAGCATGTCGCCGAGTCCGCCCAGATTGTCCGGGTCTTCTCCATGATGATTCATATTCACGTTTCCGTTAAAATACTTGTTGACTTGCCAAGGGTACATTCATACCCTACGGCGTTAATAAAAACAAAAAAACACTTTGCGGAATGTATCAATCCAGCCTTGTCACCTACTTGTTCATTGAAAGCTCCTCATAAAAAGGAGGTGTACTAGGATTGTAGTCCCAATAAATTTCACCCGGCAAGGTATCATCTTCTACGTCTACAAACCGTTAAAACGCACACCTCATTATGAAATGAGGAGCGCGTCGGTTGCAATTAGGCGTAGAATCTGATACAGTTACTTGCCGGGTGAACTTTGGGATTCTAATAGTAACCTACTGCTCGTTTTTTCAAAAAACTATTTCTGGGTGCAAAGGTAGTGCAAATCGAGCAAAACACCAAAGGAATAGCTTTATTTCTTAGTTTTTTCGAACCGATGGAGCAGCAGCGCCATCAAGTTTGCTCTAATGACCGAGTGACAGAGGTCGACATGGTCAAATGCACACTTCTTTCGAGGCAAGCCTCAAAGTCAGTCGATTTCTTTTACACTCCAAAAGGAATTACTATAAATTTATGGACTCATATTCTTTTCTTTGTTTAAATGGTTTGTTTTTTAAGGACGACACTTATTTCTTCACATACTTCTTTCCTCCACGCACATACACGCCCTTCCGTTGTGGCTCGCCCTGGATGCGACGACCCTGGAGGTCGAAGAGCGGAGACAAAACAGAAGCCCGGGATACCATTGTAGTTGCGATATCATCAATTACTTCTACCTGAGGATATAGCTGGCATCCATCGGCATCGAAGCAAGCAATGAACTCTTCATAGTCACACAGGCACGAAGGCTTTCTTGAAGATCATGGGGACAGGTTTTTGAATGAATTCGGTGAATTCATTCAAAAACCTGTCCCCATGATCTTTAGTGAAATCTAAGACATAACCATGTAAGAGTTGTCCATGAAAGCCAATGTGTCTCATTTTGGGTTATGTCTTAGAATTCACTATGACTTAGCTGGCTATTTCTTCACAAACTTTTTACCATTTTGTATATAAAGACCTGTTCCATTATGGTTGCCAGCAACCCGTCTGCCTTTAAGATCGTAGAGATTGGCGGATTTTGGGGAGTTTAATTCTTTGTATGGCAAAACAATACCAGTGGTATATGTTCTTGAATAAAGATTTGTCTTTTCAATATAGCATTCTTCCAACTGGTATTTATAGGAAGTATTAAACTGCGTATCCCATGTGAGGAAAGGATTATAATTTTCTGCACCAACACCTTCAATCCAGTGGACGGCATCAGGTATTTCAATAACATGAATATCACGATCTAATATTTCTGTTCGCTGAGCAACAAAATTGAAACGACGTCGTGGTATATTGTCTGTGCCATAAACAGTGTCTATATCTTTAAGTATAATAGCACAGTAGTAATTTGTACCCTTTATATCGAAAGCCGGAATCTTGTCTTTATGCAAATGTGCAAAGGTACACTCATCAGGATTAGACATGTCGCAATACAGAAAGTCACCTGGTTTAAGACTAAAATCATAGAGCAGAACCGTGTTCCCATTGATACGGCCATAAACTTTTCCGTTCTCTTCACGTAGTGAGCCAACGAAACGCGTACCAGGCATCTCTTCTCTTACTGCTCGTTCTGAATAGCAGTAGCATTTCATGAAAACCTCACCATCAATAACAGTATCTCCAGAAAGATAGTAGTCATACTGATAGCGGTTCCCATCATCATCGAACTCATGGCCTTTCCACGTCTTTCCCTCAATAACCATAAGATTATTGGAACTTTGGGCCGAAATCTCTGCTGATATAAAGCATTGCAATATCAGCATAATTAGTACTTTTGTTTTCATAATTTTTTGTTTTTAAGTTAAAAAATACAATTAGTAATTATTTTGATAAATACATCCGTTTTGTATCGATGGGGTATAAGGATGGGGCCTTTACCAGTACCTGGGTCAATTGGAGTAGGATCCCCCTAATCGACGCTGAATTCGATTTCTTCTTCCTCTGGTTCCTGCGCATTAACAGGAAGTACCCCTCCAAGACAGAGGAAATACGCAAACATAGTTGCAATGATAAATCTTGTTCTTTTCATCTTTTTCTCTTTTGTTATTAGTTGTAAATTCGAAAGTGAAAATCAGTTTTCGACTGCAAATATAGGAACTATGAAGCAATAAATAGATGAGTTTTAGTCAAAAAGATTTTAGCGATTTTTTAGTGCTGATCCATAAAATAACGCTAAAACGAGTGTTTTAAGTTGATAACCAGAGACTTATCAACAATCGTGTTGGCCTGTTGCTGAAGTCGGTCGCAGTACCTTCAACATTTAACACTTTTTCAAGGCCACGAACCGGAGCGGAATTGGAGCCGAACTGGAGCGGAACTGGAGCAGGATAAGACGGAAAAGGTGTTTAACCGAGAGGATGATGACGTAGAGTTTTTGTGCGATTTGTTTGTTGTTTCATTTTTTATTTGTAATTTTGCCGCGAAGAAAGAAAACGCTTCTGAAAATGAGTAAATTCAAACTGACATCAAAGTATCAGCCAACGGGTGACCAGCCAGAGGCTATCCGCCAACTGACGGATGGTGTGTTGCGAGGTGACCACTCGCAGGTGCTGTTGGGCGTGACAGGTTCCGGAAAGACATTCACTGTGGCAAATGTCATTGCCAACGTGAATAAACCCACTCTGATTCTGAGCCACAACAAGACGCTGGCAGCCCAGCTGTTTGACGAGATGAAGGGCTTTTTCCCGGAAAATGCCGTGGAGTACTATGTAAGCTATTATGACTATTATCAGCCTGAGGCCTACCTGCCTACGACTGATACCTATATTGAAAAAGATTTGGACATCAACGAAGAGATTGACCGCCTTCGTCTGTCGGCCGTATCAAGTTTATTGTCAGGGCGTAAGGATGTGATTGTTGTATCATCGGTTTCATGTATCTATGGTATGGGCAGTCCCGTGGCACTCCAGGAGAATGTCATAGAACTTCACGTCGGTCAGAAGCTGGACCGTAATATGTTCCTCAGGAGACTGGTATCGGCTCTCTATGTCAGGAACGACCTGGATTTGGGACGTGGCACTTTCCGCGTGAAGGGTGACACGGTGGATGTGGCAATGGCTTATTCGGATGTTGTTCTTCGGGTGACTTTTTGGGATGACGACATTGACAGTCTTGAAGAACTGGACAGTGTGACCATGCATCGACTGGGTAAGTTTGACCAGTATAAGCTCTATCCTGCGAACCTTTTCACAACATCGGAAGACCAGACGCACAAGGCTATCCGTCAGATACAAGACGATCTGGTGGAGCAAGTGGCCTTTTTCGAGGAATTGGGTGACCCGATGCGTGCACAGCGCATCAAGGAGAGGGTGGAGTACGACATGGAGATGATCAAGGAACTGGGTCATTGTTCGGGTATTGAGAACTACAGCCGTTATTTCGACGGTCGTGAGCCTGGTGAGCGTCCTTATTGCTTGCTGGACTTCTTTCCCGAGGATTTCCTGATGGTGATTGACGAGAGCCATGTGTCTGTGCCTCAGATAGGTGGGATGTATGGTGGTGACCGTGCGAGGAAGAAGAACCTTGTGGAATATGGTTTCCGTCTGCCAGCCGCCTTTGATAACCGTCCGCTCACATTCGAAGAGTTCCAGTCTATGCTGAATCAGGTGATTTATGTGTCGGCCACGCCTGCCGACTTTGAGTTGCAAGAGGCCGAGGGTGTGGTTGTGGAACAGCTGATCCGTCCTACAGGTCTGTTGGATCCTGAGATAGATGTTCGTCCTACAGAGAACCAGATAGACGACCTGCTGGAGGAAGTCCGTGTACGCAGTGAGCGCAGCGAGCGGGTGCTTGTGACCACCCTGACCAAACGTATGGCAGAGGAACTGACGGAGTACCTGTTGAATCACGGGGTACAGACCGCCTATATCCACAGTGACGTGGCAACGTTGGATCGCGTGAAGATCCTGGAGGACCTGCGCAATGGCAAGTATGATGTGCTGGTGGGTGTAAACCTGTTGCGTGAGGGGTTGGATCTTCCGGAAGTGTCGTTGGTGGCTATCCTCGACGCCGACAAGGAAGGATTTCTTCGTTCCCACCGCTCGCTGACCCAGACAGCAGGCCGTGCAGCACGCAATGTGAATGGAAAGGTCATCATGTATGCTGACCACATCACCGCCTCCATGCAGCTTACCATAGACGAGACGTTGCGTCGCCGTACGAAGCAGCTCCAATATAACGAGCAGCATGGCATTACGCCCACACAGATTGTGAAGACGCTGAAACAGAGCACGTTGAGCAAGGATGACAGACCCGATATCAAGGAGCTGAAGATGGCTGGTCTCTCACCACTCAACGGCCCGTCACTTGATATGGCTGCAGACCCAATTGTGGAACGTATGACCCGTCCGCAACTGGAGAAGTCCATTGCCGAGACTACTCGTCTGATGAAGGAGGCAGCCAAGCAACTCGACTTCCTGCAGGCTGCCCAGTATCGTGATGAGATATTGAGACTACAGAAAGAGCTGGAACTGAAATAAAGGTGAAAGAGTGAAAAGGGTGAAAGGATAAAAGGTAAAAAAACTGAAAAAAGGCGCTCAGTTAGCCGAAAAACAGAATATTCTTTGTAATTTTGCCCGATTTTAATTATTAAACGATGATGAAAAGACTGTTTTTTGCTTTATTCATGAGTCTGCCGATGGTGGTTATGGCTCAAGATAATACATGGGAGCGTGTAGAGACAAGTGCCAATAGTGTCAACCCTGACCAGAAGTATCTGGCGGGTGCAGTGCCCGAGGTGGATGGCAAGGTTGTGTTCAAGACCACCGTCGATGCTCCGGGCAAGTCGGCCCAGCAGGTGTACGACATTGTATTGGACTATATGAAGAAGCTGGTTCATGAACCCAATCAGTTTGAGCAGAGCCGTGTTGTCCTGGAAGACAAGGGCCGTCAGGTGGGTGCCACCTTGCAGGAATGGCTGGTGTTCAAGTCCACTGCCCTGCAACTAGACCGTACCCGTCTGCTCTATAACTTGATTGTGGACTGTGCCGATGGCAAGGCCGATGTCACCATGAGCCGCATCAATTATATCTATGACGAAGAACGTGACCCACAGCACTATGTTGCTGAGGAATGGATAACCGACAAGTGGGGACTCAACAAAAAGCAGACGAAGTTAGCGCGTGTCTCCGGCAAGTTCCGTCGGAAGACCATTGACCGCAAGGATTTTCTTTTCAACAAGTTTGCTGAGTTGCTGAAATAGTGTCTGTCAGGGATGAACAAGTATAACAATCTGAAACCCTTTAAGGATGAGGGACGTACCTATGGGTTGCGCCAGTGGATGAACGTGGTGTTTATCCTGGCAGCACTTGTGGGTATGGGTGTTTATTTCTGGCATAGTCACACGTTAGGTCTTTATATCGTAGGTGCTGCCTGTGTGGTGAAGTTCATAGAACTGACCCTGCGGATGATGAAGTTGTAGGAAAGGCTGGAAATGATGATGATGAAAACCTTATTGAAGGAGAGAGTACTGGTGATATGTGTGTTCCTGTTTCACCTTTTCACCCTTTCCCCCATACATGCCCAGGTCTACAACCAAATAGACGAGGAAGGTAATGTCACCCAGCGAGACGAGCGACAGAACCGGAACTTCAATCCACATAACAACGACTCAACGTCCTCTAGCCGGGAGGTACCTGTCGGGATCCATGTGTGGACTGTAGACCGGAGATTCGGCGATGTGATTCCCGCTGTTGTCGACACCATGCCCCATCTGTTTATGAAGACCACATTCAATTCGGGTCTGTATGGAGAATACAACACTACGGGCAACAACTTTACTGCACGTCAGAACCGTATATTCGCAGACCGTAAGATAGGTGAGCAGTTTATCTTCACCGAGCCATACAGCTATGTCTACAAGTCGCCGGACCAGGTGCATTTTACCAACACCCTCTCACCGCTGACAAATATGACCTATACCAGTTGTGGTGACAAGCAGGACGGTGAAGATAAGCTGGACGCTCGTTTTGCCGTGAACGTTGACAGAAGGCTGGGCTTTGGCTTTGATTTGAACTATGCCTATGCCCGTGGCTATTTTGCCAATCAGAGCACTTCTCATTTCGGTGCCACCCTTTTCGGTTCGTATCTGGGTGACCAGTACAACATGCATGCTGTCTTCTCTACTTATCACCAGAAAGCAGCAGAAAATGGAGGTATCACAGAAGATGACTATGTACGTCGTCCCGAAAGTATTGATGAGAACTATCAGGAGAACGATATTCCTACCGTGCTGTCCCAGAACTGGAACCGAAATGACAATCTCCATTTTTTCCTTACCCATCGGTATAATATAGGTTTCTATCGTGAAGAGCAACTGACGGACGAAGAGAAAAAAGCCCGTAAGTTTGCACAGGAATCCAAGAAGGAAAAAGAAGAGAAAGGTGACGAGAAAGACGGAAAGACCGGGAGTACATCTTCCAGGAAGAAAGCCGAGGAAGTGCCTCAGGGTCGTCCTGACGATGCCAAGGTGGCCGATGAAGTGTTGCCTCAGCCCGTCCTTAGCGACTCCTTGCTGATAGCCAGTGACACCACCCGCATCAAGGTAGACGATCATACCAATCTGGACAGTCTGCTGGAAGCCAGAAGCAAGGAAGAGCCCGACAGTTTGATGAAGCAGGTGTTTGTCCCCGTTACCAGTTTCATCCATACGCTTGAGACCAACAAGTATACGCGTACCTATATAGCTTATCAGTCTCCCGACGGCTATTATGCCGACAATTACTTCCCGTATGCTGCCAGTGACTCTATCCGTGACGTCACCAAATACCTGCAGGTGAAGAACACCCTGGCTTTGGCACTGGTGGAAGGGTTCAACAAGTATGCCAAGGCAGGTCTGAAGGCATTTGTCTCGCACGAGCTGAGGCAGTTTGAAATCGCCGATACCCTGCTTTCTCATCAACGCAAGTATACAGAGCACAATGTCAGCGTCGGTGGTCTGCTGTCGAAGACTCAGGGCAGGACCCTTCACTACAACCTGCTGGCAGAGACCTGGCTGGTGGGAGAGGATGCCGGACAGCTGAAGGTAGACTTCTCTACCGACCTAAGCTTCCCCTTGCCGCTGTTAGGTGACACCGTTCAGTTGGCAGCGCGTGCCTGGTTCTACAGGCTGAATCCTACGTTCTATCAACGCCGGTACCACTCCCGGCACTTCTGGTGGGACTACCAAGACGATCTCTCGAAGGAGACGCGCACGCGGATTGAAGGATTGCTCAGCTACCAGAAGACAGACACCCGCTTGCGTGTGGCCATAGAGGAAATACAGAACTATACCTACATGGGTATGCAGTACGTCAACACCAATGCCGTACGTTCCGCCCTGTCGGCTGCGCCCTTGCAGCACAGTGGCAATCTTAACGTCATGACAGCACAGCTGTTGCAGGACTTCAAGCTTGGCCCCCTTCATTGGGACAACATCATTACCTATCAGAATTCCAGCAACACCGATGTGCTGCCCTTGCCTGCGTTCAACTTCTATTCAAACCTCTACTTGCACTTTGTGGTTGCTAAAGTGCTGACCGTAGACCTGGGTGCCGATGTGACATACTTCACCTCCTACAATGCTCCCGACTTCTGTCCGCAGCTCAATCAGTTTGCTATACAGCAGAACGAGGAGAGTCGTGTTGAGTTAGGCGGATATCCCTTTGTCAATGTCTATGCGAACATGCACCTGAAGCGTGCCCGGTTCTATATCATGATGAGCAATGCCACTTCAGGCATGGCTAACCGCCGTGAGTTCCTTGCACCTCACTATCCTGTCAACAGCAATATCCTGCGAATGGGCGTATCCTGGAACTTCTTGAATTAAACCCCAATCGGTCATTAGGCTGTTATGCGCTAACAAGCTGTTTTCATCATAACCCTAATGACCGATTCGGGTTAAACCAGTATTCCTATTGTTACAGTGAGGCCATAGACAAAGATGTTGCGTGCCGTCTCACCCAGGCACAGATTCAAGGCCTTCCCTTTGTTTATCCGTTTGATTTTCAGGTAGGTGTACAGGTGCATCAGCAGATAGAGCAGAGGCAGGACGAAGGCCAGTACATGACCGTTCATCCAGTACACCAGCCCCATCATGCAGGCCACGATACCCACACCTAGGTAAAGTGCAAGGCTAGCTTTCTCGCCAATCCATACCACCAGTGTGTTCTTGCCCACCATGCGGTCGTTGTCGCGGTCACGGAAGTTGTTCACAATCAACAGCGCGTCAATTACCAGTCCGCAGGCCAGTGAAGCCACGATGACCTGCCATGTACAAGTGTGCAGCTGTACATAGTAGGTGATGCAGACGGGTACGATGCCGAAGAATACAACGACCATCACATCGCCGGCTCCCAGCTTCGACAAGTGGGTGGTGTAGAGGAAGCATCCTGCCACACAGACAGCTCCCACCAGAAGCATCTCAAGACCACCGTACCATATCAGGGGTAATCCGACCACGCAGGCAATGCAGGTGGTTAAGGCTATGGCGCGTTTCATGGCGTCCAGTTTCACCCATCCCTGTGCACAGGCTCTCCGTGGGCCTAATCGTGTGTCTTTATCGTCCAGTCCTCCCAGAAAGTCAAAGAAGTCGTTGATGAAATTGGCATCAATCTGCATGGTGAAGGCAAAAAGCATGCAGAGGGCAGCTGCTGTCCAACTGAATGCTCCCTCCCCATACATTGGTGCATCTGTCAGTGCCAGTGCCGTGCCAATCATCACGGGAACAGCTGCTCCAGTCAGTGTCTTAGGGCGTGCTGCAAGGAGCCAAGCCTTCGGCGAATTGGTCTTTACTTGTGTGTCGTTCATTATTTTTTCTCTTTTTTCTTGCAAAGATATAAAAAATATTGTATATTTGCAAGCAAATTTGCTCTTTTTTATGTCAAACACCGATTTACCGATTTCCGGCCGCCGCTCAGTAGCTCATCCAAGCCTTGACCTGGTAGAGTTTGTGGAGACCCAGATCCTGCCTCAGTATGCACAGTTTGACCGTGCCCATAACCTGGAGCATGTCACCCGTGTCATTCGGCGTTCCCTTGACCTGGCCCATCAGACAGGTGCTGACCTTAACATGGTATATGCCATTGCCGCCTATCACGACATAGGGATGTCGGGTCCTCGTGCTGTCCATCATATCACGGGTGGCCGCATCCTTGCCCAGGACCGTCGGCTTAGCCGTTGGTTCTCAGCAGACCAGATAGAGGTCATGAAAGAAGCCATTGAGGATCATCGCGCATCTGCCAGTCATGCTCCCCGCAGCATCTATGGGCGTATTGTGGCAGAGGCAGACCGGGACATCTCTGTCGATGTGGTTGTGCGTCGTACCATACAGTTCGGTCTTGCCAACTATCCTGAGCTGGACCGTTATCACCAGTGGCTTCGTTTCAAACAGCACATGGATCAGAAGTATTCTGTCGACGGTTATATCAAGCTTTGGATCCCTGGTTCGCCCAATGAACGCAATCTGAACGAGTTGCGCGCCCTGATAGCCGACACTCCCCGCCTGCGGCAGACGTTCGAGCAATTCTTTGAAGAAGAATATAATAACCAATAACAATCAGTGCTTTATGAAAAAATTTCCATTTGCATTCTTACCTATTGTTACCTCTTACCTGTTACTCACATCGTTTGTCACCGTCCGTGATGGTCACTTCGTCCGTGACGGAAAACCTTATTATTATGTAGGTACCAACTTCTGGTACGGAGCCATCCTTGGTTCTGAAGGCCAGGGTGGGGATCGTCAGCGTCTCTGTCGTGAGCTTGATGCCATGAAGCGAATGGGCATCGACAATCTTCGTATCCTTGTGGGGTCCGACGGTGAGCGTGGCGTGAAGACCAAGGTGGAGCCTACTCTGCAGGTAAAGCCGGGAGTCTATAATGACACCATCTTGGCAGGCCTGGACTTTCTCTTGCAAGAGATGGGGAAACGCAACATGCTGGCTGTGCTCTATCTCAACAACTCGTGGGAGTGGAGTGGGGGCTATGGCTTCTATCTGGAGCATGCTGGAGCGGGCAAGCAGCCTCGTCCCAATGAGGACGGATATCCTGCCTTTATGCAGGCTATGAGCAAGTATGCCACCAATGACAAGGCTCATCAGTTGTTCTATGACTATGTACGTTTTATCCTTACCCGCACCAATCGCTATACGGGATTGAAGTATGTGGATGATCCCGCCATCATGTCCTGGCAGATAGGCAACGAGCCCCGTGCCTTCTCCAAGGAGGCGCTTCCTGCCTTTGAGAAATGGCTGTCTGAAGCCTCGGCGCTCATCCGTTCGCTCGACCCCAACCACCTCGTCTCCATCGGCAGTGAGGGCTCATGGGGCTGTGAGAACGACTTTGAGTGCTATGAGCGTATCTGTGCCGACCGCAACGTAGACTACTGTAACATACACCTTTGGCCCTATAACTGGTCGTGGGCACGCCAGGATCATCTCATCGAAGACCTTGGCATTTCCTGCAAGAACACCAAGGACTATATTGACCGTCATCTTGCCATCTGCGACCGTCTGAAGAAGCCCCTCGTGATGGAAGAGTTCGGTTATCCGCGCGATGACTTCCGCTTCACCCCGGGCTCACCCACCAAGGGACGCGACGGCTATTACAAGTATGTGTTCTCTCTGGTGGCCGACAATGCTGAGGCAGGTGGTAAGTTTGCTGGTTGCAATTTCTGGGGATGGGGAGGCTATGCCGTTCCGCGTCATGAGCAGTGGCAGGTAGGCGATGACTATACGGGTGACCCCGCCCAGGAAGCCCAGGGGCTTAATTCAGTCTTTGCTGTAGACAAATCTACCCTTCGTGTTGTGCGTCAGCAGGTTAAACGCATGAGGAAAGTTATCAGATAATACAAGTCTGCAGGTTAAACGCATGAGGTAAATTATCAAATAATACGAGACCGATGAACTCAAAAATGATCTTGAAGTTCCTGCGTGAGGTGATGAAAAACAATAACCGCCCGTGGTTCCAGGAACATAAAGCCGAATACGAAGCTGCCCGACAGGAGTTTGAGCAGGGTATCGCTGCTGCTATCGGACGCATCATGACGTTCGATGAAGAGATCAAACATGTGACGGTAAAGGATACGACCTACCGTTTCTATCGTGACACACGTTTCTCTCCTGACAAGTCTCCCTATAAGAACCATTTCGGAGCCTATATCAATGCACATGGGAAAAAGGCATTGCGCGGTGGTTACTATATCCATTTAGAGCCAGGCAACTGTCTGATGGCCGTGGGGAACTATTGGTTGCCAACGAATGTGCTGACCGCCTGTAGGAACGAGATAATGGGCAATACAGAACAGTGGTTGAAGTGTGTGGGAAACGTCGATTTCAAGCGCTATTTCCTGAGCGATGCTCATGCCGAGAACCCATTCCTTGGCGAGCATTCCGGCAATGGCTCGTCAGGGTTCGGGCTGGAGCGCCTGAAGACTTGTCCTTCAGGGTTCCCCAAGGACTGGGAACATGTGGAGTGGCTGAGGCTGAAGGACTACTGTGCCTGGCGTGGGGTGGAAGAGCGCTTCTTCGAGGGTGACCATTGGCTTGACGAGATGGAACGGGTGTTCCGGGCTGCCAAGCCTATGATGGATTTCGTGAATGCAGTGATTGATGATTACGAATAAAGAATAAAAAGTGATAGATTATGAAGTTGAAATGCTGTGTGTTATTGTTGTTGGTGTCGTTGGTGGTATCAGCCAAGAGATGGACTCCAACAGATGTGGAACAAGTGATCAGGAAAGTGAATACCTATTGGCAGGCGAACAACAAGGCCGAGGTCAGGGCTTTTTGGGACAATGCCGCTTACCATACGGGTAACGTGGAGGTATACAAACTGCTGACCGACGAGCCCATGCTGGAGTATTCTCAGCGTTGGGCGGAACACAACCAGTGGAAGGGCGCTACAGAGACCGATCCTGCCAAGTGGAAGTACAAGAACTATGGTGAGGGTCAGGATTATGTGCTCTTTGGCGACTGGCAGATCTGCTTCCAGACCTATATAGACCTGTATATGCTGAAACAGCGGAATGAGGAGAGAGTGGCACGCGCCAAGGAGGTGATGGGCTACGAGGCCGACTCCCAGGTGAACGACTACTGGTGGTGGGCCGATGCATTGTACATGGTGATGCCGGTGATGACCAAGATGTACAAGCTGACAGGCGACCGGAAGTATCTGGACAAACTGTATCACAATCTGCTTTACTCCGATTCAATCATGCTCGATGCCGAGACCGGCCTGTATTTCCGTGACGGGAAATACATCTATCCCAAGCACAAGACCGAGGCAGGCAAGAAAGATTTCTGGGCACGTGGCGACGGATGGGTGTTGGCAGGACTTGCCAAGGTCCTGCAGGATATGCCTGAGGATTATGTCCGCAAGCCTTGGTTTGTACATAAGTTCACCCGTATGGCCCATTCTGTTGCCCAGTTGCAACAGCCCGAAGGGTTCTGGACCCGTTCAATGATGGATCCTCACCAGGCACCGGGTCCCGAGACTTCTGGAACGGCTTTCTTCTGCTATGGCCTGCTCTGGGGGGTGAACCATGGTTACTTGCGCCATCAGGAGTTCGACCCAGTGATAGAGCGTGCGTGGAAGTATCTGACGGAGACAGCCTTGCAGAAGGATGGCAAGGTGGGCTATGTGCAGCCCATAGGTGAACGTGCCATTCCCGGTCAGAAGGTCGATGCCAACAGTCAGGCCAACTTCGGTGTGGGGGCATTCCTCCTGGCTGCATGTGAATACTACAGGAAACTGAAGAGTGGGAAGTAATGTGTGAAAAGTTGAGGAAGACAAGGTGGAAGGCAGCGTTCCTGCTGTTGTTTGTCGTGTGTGCTTTCAGGATGCAGGCACAGGTGTCGATGCCTCGTGCCAACGAGTCGTTCTGGCGTGACTCAGTGCCTGAGACGATGCGTCAGAGCTACATCGGCTACGGCGAGAAGTTCTTGGGGAAACCTTGGACGGTGCTGCCTTGGACGGTGTTTGCCGAGAACAAGATCAACGGCAACCGCGTGAACTATGAGGGCATCTGTTTCGAGAAACGTCGTCAGTTGGCTGCCTTAGTGATGGCCGAGGTGATGGAAGGGAAGGGGCGTTTCCTGAATGATGTCATCAACGGTCTGGGCAGTTTCTGTGAAGAGACCTGGTGGGGTATTCCTGCCCACTACGGCAAGCGCATTCCCTTGACCGACACGCAAGAGGTGGACCTGTTCAATGCTGAGACCGCCAGCCTCATTGCCTGGACAAAGTACATGCTTCAGCCGCAGTTCGATGCCTTCTCGCCAGACCTGTGCCAGCGTATAGACCGCGAGATAGAACGCCGAATTCTGAAGCCAGCCCTTCAGCACAACTACTGGTGGAAGACAGCTGGCATGAACTGGAACCCCTGGATATGCAGCAACTGGCTGACCTGTGTGCTGCTCTGTGAACATGATGACAGTCGTCGGCAGCAGGCTGTCAATCAGATTGAGAAAGCTACGCAAGCTTTTATTGATGCCTATCCAGAGGATGGCGGATGTGACGAGGGACCTGGCTACTGGGACCGTGCTGCTGCCTCTATGTTTGAAGTGTTGTCATTGTTGGGAAAAGAGCCTTCTCTTAAGATAAGAAACATGGCAGCCTATGCCTATAAGACCTATATTGGCAACGACTACTGCGTGAATTTTGCCGATGCTCACGACAACAAGACCCTGCTGCAGGTGAACATTGTCTATCCCTTCGGCCGATGGCTCGACGACAGGACCATGAGGCAGTTCGGAGCCTATCTGGGGCGTCAGAAGAATATACTGCAGAACCCGGCATCCCTTTATGACAAGAGTGGCAATTTCCCAACCTTGGGACGTGAGTTGATGTTTCTGAGGCATATCGGGGAGTTCATGCAGGAGGTACCGCGAGAGCCCGGCCTGAAGGATGTGTGGATGCCTGACCTGCAGATCATGACAGCCCGCAGGGATTCTTTCTTCGTGGCCATGAAGGGGGGCAACAACGGCGAGAGCCACAACCACAACGACGTGGGTTCGTTTGTTGTCTATGCCTCCCAGTCTCCCCTGCTCATTGATGTTGGGGTGGGGGAATATACCTCCAAGACCTTTGGCAACAACCGCTACGACATCTGGACCATGCAGTCGCAGTATCACAACCTGCCACAAGTCAACGGCTACGACCAGAAAGACGGGAAACAGTATGCTGCGGCTGTTGTTGCCCAGCGTGCAGGCACGCTTTGTCTCGACATTGCCAAAGCCTATCCCGGGGATGCAGGCGTCAGCTCGTGGAAACGCACAGTCGTTGCTGCCAAACGTGGCATTACCGTTACCGAGGACTATGAGCTCAAGGAGTATAAAGCCCCTTCGCGCCTGATGCTGCTCACCACTGTGGAGCCCCGTTGTGAGGCCCAGGGTGTCATCAGGCTCGGTAACCATTGTATCAAGTACGAAGCCTCTGCCCTCGATGTGGCCGTCGAGGATATCAGCGGCCAGCTTGACCCTTTGCTCCAACGCGTATGGGGTACAAAGATGTTTCGTGTCGTCATGACGATACGTTCCCATGCAATTAAGAACAAAATCAAATATTCTATTTTATGAAAACCAGATTGTTATTATTGACCTTAGCCCTCTCGGCCATGTTGCCGATGCAGGCAGCAAGTGAGAAAACACCGGAATGGAAGAATCCGGCAGTGAACCAAATGAACCGTGAGGCCCGTCGTGCCGCTTTCTTTGCCTTCGAGGATGCTGACAAGGCGAAAGCAAATGACAAGACACAGTCCTCACGCTACCTCTCGATGGAGGGCAAGTGGCGTTTCTGTTTCGTGAAGGACCACAACCTTGCCCCGAAGGATTTCTTCTCGTTGAAGTACGACGACTCCCAGTGGGTTGACTTCCCCGTGCCAGGACTCTTCGAGATTGAGGGCTACGGCGACAAGATCTACAAGAACGTCGGCTACTCCTGGGGTACGACCTTCAACAGCAACCCGCCATTCATCGGTGAAACCAACAACTACACGGGCTCTTACCGCCGTGAGTTCGAGCTTCCCTCCAACTGGAGCGGACAGGAGGTTTACTTACACGTAGGTTCTGCCACCAGTAACCTGAAGCTCTGGGTTAACGGCAAGTTCGTGGGCTACAGCGAAGACTCGAAGATGGCCGCTGAGTTCAACATCACCAAGTACCTGAAGAAGGGCACGAACCTCATCGCCATGCAGGTGATGCGCTGGTGCGACGGTAGTTATCTGGAGGACCAGGACTTCTGGCGCTTCACCGGCATTGCCCGCGAGGTGTATCTCTATGCACGTCCGAAGGCTCACATCGAGGATATCACCATCACAACTGACTTTGTCGGTGAGGCAGGTAAGATAAACATCAAACTGTCAGCTCCTAAGGCCAAAGGCAAGAAGTTCGGCGTCAGGCTGTTGGCTCCTGACGGCACGGAAGCCCAACAGATAACATCCCTGCAGATTAAGAACGACGGTAACGGCGAGGCCGAGGCGCTGATTCCCAATCCCAAGAAGTGGACTGCCGAGACCCCCAACCTCTATACGGCCATCATCTCGCTCTACGACGGCGACAAGCTTGTGGAATCCATCCGCCAGCGTATAGGTATCCGTAAGGTGGAGATCAAGGGCGGACAGCTGCTGGTCAACGGCCAGCCCATCCTCATCAAGGGTGCCGACCGCCACGAGCTCGATCCCGACGGTGGCTACATCGTCTCTATGGAGCGTATGATCCAGGACATCAAGATTATGAAGCAGCTGAACATCAATGCCGTTCGTACCTGCCACTATCCCGACGATCCCCACTGGTATGACCTGTGCGACGAGTACGGCATCTACCTCACTGCCGAGGCCAACATCGAGAGCCACGGCATGGGCTACGGAGAACATACTCTGGCCAAGCGTGCCGACTTCGAGCAGATGCACCTCGAGCGCAACGAAGCCAATGTAAAGGCGTTCAAGAACCATCCCAGTATCATCGTCTGGTCTCTGGGCAATGAGGCAGGCTTTGGTCCCAATTTCGAGAAATGCTACAAGTGGATCAAGGACTACGACAACACCCGCCCTGTGCAGTACGAGCGTGCCCCCTACGAAGGCGGATTCACCGACATCACCTGCCCTATGTATGCCGACTACAACTGGTGCGAGCGCTATTGCAAGGGCAACAACCCCCGTCCCCTCATCCAGTGCGAATATGCCCACGCCATGGGCAACTCGATGGGTGGTTTCAAGGAGTACTGGGACCTTATCCGCAAGGAGCCGAAATACCAGGGCGGCTACATCTGGGATTTTGTCGACCAGGGTATGCGCGACAAGAGTCCCATTACGGGTCGCACCATTTTCACCTACGGTGGCGACTATGGCAAGTATCCTGCCTCGGACTACAATTTCAACTGTAACGGCGTGATAGCCCCTGACCGCCGCCTGAATCCTCATGCCTACGAGGTGGGCTATTACTACCAGAACATCTGGGTGACCGACAAAGGACTGAAGGAAGGCAAGTTCGAGGTCTACAACGAGAACTTCTTCAAGACACTCGACGACCTCGAGCTGGAATGGTTCGTAGGAGGAGCCGGTAGCCATCATCACGACAATCCAGGTCGTCCGGCAGGCATGACCTTTGGCCATGGTGGCAAGATTGACATCAGTGGCATCCAGCCCCAGCAGCGGAAGCTCATTACCGATGAGCAGTTGCAGAAGACCATCGAAAGGGTAACAGGACATCACGGCGACAACGAGATATTTGTCATCTTCCAGTTCAAATCCAAGGACGCCCAGCCTCTCATCGACAAGGGACAGGTGCTGGCACGCCAGCAGTTCTGTGTGAATGCCTACAAGTTCCCCGAGCTGAAGAGCTCCGAGGAAGTCAGTGTGACCAAGGAAGAGACCAATACCTACGTGAAGCTCTCCGCAGGCGGTACCGACGTCTATGTCGGCAAGTGGTCGGGGCTCATTGACTATCTGACTGTCGATGGCAAGGACATGCTGCAGTTCCGCGAGAGCATCCGGCCTACCTTCTGGCGTGCTCCTACCGACAACGACTACGGAGCAGGCCTGCAGCGCCGCTTCATGACGTGGAAGAACCCACAGATGAAGCTGAAGAAGGTGGAGGCATCGGGCAATGCCGTGCTCGCTGAATTCGACATGCCCGATCAAAAAGCCCAGCTTGCCCTCACTTACACCCTCACTGCTGAGGGCGAAGTCATTGTGCGTGAACACCTCCTTGCCGACAAGGAAGCCAAGGTCAGCGACATGTTCCGTTACGGCATGACCCTGCAGATGCCTAAGCAGTACGACCGCGTGGAGTACTATGGCCGCGGACCTGCCGAGAACTACATCGACCGCAACAGCAGTGAGTTCATCGGCGTCTATAATAATAAGGTACAGGACGAATACTTTGAGTATGTGCGTCCGCAGGAGTCGGGCAACCATACCGACGTACGATGGTTCAGCGTTGTCGATGCCGATGGCAAGGGACTGCAGTTCTATGGCAATGCACCGATAGAGGCCAGCGCCATGCCTTACACCATGGACCAGCTCGACGACGGTGTGAACAAAGACAAGGCCTGGGGCCGTCACAGTGGCGACCTCGTGCCTGCCGGCAAGACCCAGGTGTTCGTCCAGCAGCGACAGTTCGGTCTTGGCTGCGTCAACTCCTGGGGAGCTTGGCCTCGCGAGGAGTATCGTCTAGGCTACGGTGAGAAGGACTTCACCTTTGCCATTAAACCCCTGAAATGATGATATATAAACAGAATAGAAGAAAATGAAAGCAACACCGATTCAGAAAGAGATTGTCGACGGACTCATTGCCGACCTTGGCATCCAGGATTTTGCCAAGGCAACGATTCGTGAGGTAAAACAAGTGGCAGCAAAGGCCGAACAGGCCTCGGGTGTAGAGTTCATCAAGATGGAGATGGGCATTCCCGGTCTTCCTGCAGCGCAGGTAGGCGTGGATGCCCAGATCCAGGCACTGAAAGACGGCATAGCCCATTCCTATCCCGACATCCAGGGACTGCCAGAGCTGAAGAAACAGGCATCGCGTTTCGTCAAGGCCTTTATCGGCGTGGACATTGCTGCCGAGGGCTGTGTGCCGGTGACTGGCAGCATGCAGGGAACGTTTGCCTCGTTCCTTACCTGCTCGCAGTGCTGTCCCGAGAAGGACACGGTACTCTTCATCGACCCCGGGTTCCCTGTGCAGAAGATGCAGCTGCAGGTGATGGGCGTGAAATACAAGACGTTCGATGTCTATGGCTATCGGGGCGACAAGCTGGGTCCCAAGGTTGAGAGCTATCTTGAACAGGGGAACATCTGTGCCATTGTCTACTCCAATCCCAACAACCCCTCGTGGATCTGTCTGCGTGAGGAGGAACTGCAGGAGATAGGCCGTCTGGCCACCAAGTACGACGTGGTGGTGATGGAAGACCTGGCCTATTTCGCCATGGATTTCCGTCGCGACCTCTCCACACCCTTCCAGCCGCCTTATCAGGCCACCGTGGCCCGTTATACAGACAACTACATGCTGCTCATCAGTGGTTCAAAGGCGTTCAGCTATGCCGGCGAGCGTATCGGTGTGGTTTGCATCTCCAATCAGCTGTTCCACCGCCATTTCCCGTCGTTGGCAGCGCGCTACGAGGGTCTGCCCTTCGGACTGGTGTTCTCCACCCGCATGCTCTATGCACTGAGCAGCGGCACAAGCCATTCGGCACAGTATGCCTTGGCCGCCATGTTGCGGGCAGCTGCCGATGGCACGTACGATTTCCGTAGCGAGGTGGCTGTCTATGGAGAACGGGCCAAGAAACTCAAGGAGATATTCTGCCGTCATGGTTTCATCATTGTCTACGACCGTGACCTTGACGAGCCTGTTGCCGATGGATTCTACTTCACCATTGGCTATCCGGGAATGACCTCCGGTCAGCTGGCCCATGAGCTGATGTACTACGGCGTGTCGGCCATCTGCCTCATCACCTGCGGTTCCGAGCAGGAAGGCCTTCGCGTCTGCACCTCCTTCATCGAGGACCATCAGTACCAGCAGTTGGACGAGCGGATGGCAGTCTTCCAGGAGAACCACTAACCGGGAACAACGCTTTTTTGAAAACTTTATTCTGTATCACACAGAATAAATAAAAGGAGACAGGTTCTTGATTCCCCCCGAGGAGTCCAAGAACCTGTCCCCTTGATTCTGTCACGCCAGTGGCGGCCTTCAGGTTGTCGATATAGGGCTTCAGGGCTTCATCGTAGGCCTTGTCGTAATTACCAAACACACCGATCTCTCCTCCTCTCTCCCTCGGGCACAGTAGCCAGGCAGAGGCGTGAAATGGGGCCGTCGGTCAGCACGTTGTGGAAGAAGCGTATCACCTTCGAACCCGTTGTGTTGGCGTTCCAGTTCAGGTGAAGGCTCCTGCCTCCCGTCACGCTTTGTGTGCTGGCACGTTCGGATTCGAAGTCGTTGGTCTCGTCGTCGCACATCTTAGGGTGGTGAACTGGTTGCTGCGGCCTGAGCAACCCTCTATCTTGTCCCACTGCGCCAACAAAGAGTCTTTTTTTTTCAAAAAGCCGCGCCTACCAGTACGGCATTGGTGGTGGTACAGATTTCGGCAGCGAGTTCATTCAGCCAGTGGAAACGGGCATAGTCTGTCACCTCCTTATCAAGCTCCCAAGGATACAAGATAAGCAGCGAGCCCCGTGCACATGCATTGAAGCGTCGCAGTTCCGGTTTCCAGTACTGTCCGATTGGTTCCTTCTGTAATTGTATCACGGGCAGTCCCTCGTCGATGGCAGCATTCACCACCAGCTTTTCGCCCTTCGATATGCTCGGCGATACCAGCACCACCCCCTCGCGTGCTTCGCTCAGCTGGCGCGTGTTTTCCCTTCGGTACCACTCCGTTTGTTCAGTGGGCAGCCCCGTATTCTTGTCGCGCCGGTGATAGAACACCTGTTCCTTCTCCGCGCGCTTCAGCAAGAAAAGAGCTCCGAAAGCCGCATAATCGTGGGTGTTGATACGCAGATGCAGCCGTCGCTCCATCAGCTGCGGCAGTTGCCGCCGCATGAGTGCCCGTAGGGGGTTGTCGCTCATATAGCGCTTAATGTTCTCCAGCATCCCCGGCCGTCGGATAATGCGGTCGTGATAGCCGCGCTCAAACAGCGGCGCCCTCGTGTTTACCGCAGCTGACGCTACGGGAACGACCGCCGCTGTTCCTGCCGCCGCTGTTCCTGCCGTTGCTGTACCTGCCGCCGCTGTACCTGCTGCCGATGTTCCTGCTGCGTCAGCAGCAGTCTTTTCAGTGATGTTCCCTCCCGCCTCCATCTGTGCCCACCAAGCGCGCGAGCAGCCGCCCATAAAGCTGCCTATGATATGGCCCAGCCGCTTTCCTTTCGGCAGTGGTTCTCTAACATAAAGCAGCAGATGCAGATGGTCGGGCATGAGAGCCGCCTGCCACAGCTCTATCTGACGATAGAATCGGTGTATCTTCGGCAGTTCCTCATCTAGCACAACGCTACCAAGACGGTTGGGAACAATATGCGGAAAAGCAGCCGATCCCCGCTTGGCTCTAATATCCCCCTCCAAATGTCCGAAAAGCCCTTTTCTACCCTCTATACAAAGGGTAACCATATACAGCCCTGTAGCGCCATAGTCGCGCCATTCAGCACGACGGTGCTGACTATGCTGGATATCATAAGGCTTCAATCCCCGGCGTATCAATTCTTCTTTAGAGGTTGTCATATTGTGCGTTCGATTCTATTGTGCGCAAATGTACATAAAAAACTTGAATTACAAGCCAGTCCAATAAAGAATTTATATTTTCTTTAGAGGAAAGATGGTCATAATAATTGAACATCACAAATTATTCATGAAAATAGATACAAATGTACGTAACGCTTTCTTTCGCCATGTTTTATTGTTGCATAGCTCTGAGGAAAAAGAGATTTTTGAACTCCTAAATATGTTTCTGTATCTGTCTTCTCTTTCAAAGCACCTTTTACTTCTCCTTTCTTCTCTGCTGTCTCCAGTGTGCTCGTATAGTCCCAATACTCCTTCTGGCTGGCCTCATACTGCCGATGCTCTGCGTCAGAATACTTGGCAATCTCTGCCTGCGGATTGATATATCTTTCACTTGTATCGTCTGACATAATCGTTCTGTTTGTTGTTCTGCTGTAGTACACAGCGGAAACGCCCCTGCTATGCTATGTCTCTGCAATTATACAAATAGTTTTCGAAAGTACAAACGAAGAGCCGTTTTTTCAAAAAGCCTCTTCGTCTCACAAGCGTCTTTTCATGCGTATTTTCTCTTGGATTTCGTAAAAATGTGGGTCTTCCGAGGCTTTTGGATTGGTTTTTGCATAGGTTTCCACCTTCTGCGAAAAGCAGAGAATGCTGTCACGGCGGCGGGAATCCAAGGCCTGTTCCAGTCTGCTGCCAGGCTGTACTTCCGCGGAAGCCTTCGGATGGAGGTCGCGCCAGTGGGCATAGAACTTCACGGCATCATCATAGATGCCCGTATCATCGCTCATGCGGCTGCTACCCCTTAGTATCATCTCCTCCAGCAGAGCCCCCAGTTCCTTGCGGCCCGCCTTTGTGTATCCCGACAGTTCGCCGAGGTGCACGACCGTGCGCTTGCGGATCTTGCCATCCGCATCGCGCCAGTTCTCTGAGAGACGGTAGTAGTCGTACTTCTCTATCGTCCCGTCCGGCCTTTGCCTGTATTTCGGTATCCTGCTAATGAACACGGCTGCAAAGGTAGTGACTATTTAACAAATCACCAAACGCCTGGAGGCCCTACAGGAGGGGGTAAACGCAATGAATGCCTCTCTCTGTTAGCAATATTTAGCAAAAAAGGGGACTATAAAGGCACCTGGAGGATGAAAACGTATGGATTTTAGCAATTTTTCAGAAGTGTAATTCAACACTCGCTGCAATGTGGGTTAAAGGCTTATCAGCCTTCTGTGGCTGTGATAAAACCAAGGAGGAGAAGGTGATTGGCTCTTTGAATGGTTCCTTGGTCCCGCAGAGCCGAGGGAGTTGACGGACTGATGCTCCAAGTTCCTTGAGTTGAATGAATGCCTGGCACTGGGTTGCTCTGTCACACAGATAGCACAGAAATCACAGATTCTTTTTATAAGGTCCCGCAGAAATAACAGAAATAGCAGAAAGTCTAAATGTCCCGCAGATAGAGCAGAAATGTCTCTGCCTTGCAGAGAAGTGATAATAATAGTCCCGCAGAACCGAGGGAGCAGCGAGGGCAGACGAAAGCTTGCTTTCTGTATGCCGAGAGGCGAGTGAGAAAGACGATAGTCAACCGATGGAGCAGCGAGGGCAGTGTGAACTTGTTCAGACACTGCCGAGTCGTGACTGAGGAAGACGATAGTCAAATAAAGGAAAGGACGGAAAGAGTGTCCTTGACAAAAGAAAACCTCAGAGCGTCGTGGACGGACTGAGGCGAAAAAAGGAAAGAAGAGAAAAAAGGAAAGAAGAGGAATCGGGGGGAGGTTAGGCCTGAGGAGAGAGCAGGCACTCGAAGTAATCGCGGTACTCGACACACGAGAAGGAAGGACAGGCCTTGTGGACACCTTCGAGTTCGCAGTGGCCCAGGATCTCGGTATCAGGGTAATCAGCTTTCAAGGAGCGGAGTAGGGCGATGAGGGCAGCACGTTGTTCTGGGGTGCGGGTGTCGGAAGGACGGCCCTTCTCATCCAAGCCACCCTCATAGCAGATGCCAATGGAGTGGGCATTGTAATGGCGGGCGTGCATGCCGATCTCTGACTCATCACGGGTTTGGTAGACCTTTCCGTCCTTCTCGATGTAATAGTGATAGCCAATGCCCTTGCCGTGGAAACGGGTGTTGTGACAGGCACGGAGCATCTCGACAGTGAAGCGCTGGTTGCGGCGCGTCGCTGAGCAGTGGATGATAATAACAACACATCCTCCGTGAGGGGAAATATTTCATAATGACGTATTTTTTATTGACGGATTGCATCTTAACTACAAGGGCGCTGATGAGTTAAAAAAAGACTTGATAGGAGAGATAAAATGCTTGATAAAAAAAGAATAGCCCAAAACACAGTTCTATTATATGTGAGATTGTTTTTCACGATGATAATAGGACTTTATACAAGCCGTGTGATACTTCGTACTCTGGGGATTGTCGATTTCGGAGTATATAACGTGGTGGGAGGCGTAGTAACCTTGTTTACTGTCTTTTCTGGGCCGCTATTGAACTCAACCAGGAGTGCCCTGTCTTATGAGATTGGTGCAAATAATACAACAAAATTAAAAAAAGTCCTGTCAACAAGCTTCTATATTAACCTTGCATTTGCTTTCCTTGTATTAATACTGACAGTCCTGTTAGGGTGCTGGATTGTACAAAATGTACTGCAAATACCACTCTTAAGAAAAGAAGCAGCACTTTATGTTCTATATATTTCGGCTGCAATAGCATTTATCAATATCATACGTATTCCTTTCGAAGCCGATGTTATTTCTCATGAGCAATTCTCTTTTTTTGCATTTATATCTATTGCTGAGAATTTCGCTCAGCTAATTGTTGTTTTTCTGTTGGTTTTAATGGATGGCGATAAGCTAATCATCTATGTATTATTGATGATGGCAATATCCATCATTAGCTGTTTGTCGTATTATTTTTATTGTCGTTCAAACTTCAATGAAGCAAGTGAATTATCTTCATACGACTTAGATGTCTTTAAACAACTTTTCTCACTTATAGGATGGTCAATGTTTGGAGGAGCGGCAGGGATATGTAAAAACCAAGGTATCAATATCCTACTAAATGTGTTTTTTGGCCCTACTGTTAACGCTGCAAGAGGAATAACAGTACAAGTTCAGGCCGTTCTGTTACGCTTTTGCAATAATATTCAGCATGCAATTAATCCACAAATAACAAAGACCTATGCCGCTAACGATCTTGAAGCTATGCATAAGCTTATTGTAATGAGCTCTAAGGCATCCTTTCTTTTGCTTTTTACATTATCGCTACCTGTTCTTTTTTATACAGACTTTTTATTGACATTATGGCTTGGCAAATATCCGCCACATACAGCGAATTTTGTTCGCTTACTGCTTGTGATAAATATTTTTGAGATATTGGCAAATCCATTAGCAATAGCTACCCTTGCTACCGGTAAACTTAAAGTTTATCAGCTCGTTGTTGAAACAATCACGTTGATGGTATTGCCATTTTCATATATTTATCTGAAATATGTAAGCAACGCATGGCCTGGCATGGTGTTTGTTATTCTTTTAGTGGTTTCTGTGATAAGTCATATTGCGCGTGTGTTGATTGTCTTACCAAATATTAAGATGAAAAAAATGTCGTATCTTCAATATGTGATAGTTCCTTTGCTGAGTTTCTCGATCTTGATGGTTGTTCCGTATGCCATTTTCATGTCATATTTCGAAATGAATAGCTTTTTATCTATAATAGGTTTTTCTCTTTTTTCATTTTTATTTGCTACTATTTTTGCGTATTATGTGGCTTTAAATAGAGAAGAGCAAAAGCTCGTTCTGAGTTTTATAAGAATAGTAAATGATAAAAACAAATGAATATATGAATAAAAACAGAATGTGGCTTCATCGGGTTTCCCGTAATCTTTTCTATAAGACACCTTTAGGGAAGAGATTAAAGGGCTTCAGAGAGAGAAATGATTGGAATATTCTGGAGTTGAGAATGGCAATGGTAAAGTCTCATTGCCCAGATATTACTCCCGAGGCTGATTTCTTGCTTCAAAATGGAATATGCCAATATCCCTATAAGCAACTCATGTTTTTGACTAATATAGAGGCTGGATATGATAAAAACGTAAAATTACCGTTTGTCATTCACAAGGGTAGAAAACTATATTTCCCCTAAAAAACGAAGTGTTGATTGGTGCAAAAAGTATTATTCTATCTGTGTTAGTAAACTTGGTGGGGAATACATGGAAAAACAACCTCATCAGTATCAATCCGAAAGATGTAAAATTGATAAAAACGACATTCTTATTGATGTAGGGTATGCTGAAGGCCTTTTTACACTTGATAATATTGATTACCTAGACCATGCATATCTCTTCGAATGTGATTCCCAATGGTTTGCCCCCCTTCAGGCAACTTTCCGCGACTCAGAAGACAAAGTAACGATCATTCATAAATCTGTGGGTGTAATAGATACGGACTCAGAAATTACGTTGGAGAAAACTCTTCAGGGGTGTTGTGGTAAGAGTATGTTTATTAAAATGGATATTGAAGGGGCTGAAGTTGGTGTTTTGAATGGTAATAAAAAATTTTTAACAGAAAGTCACAAAATAAAATTATCTGTCTGTACATATCATCGATTGTCTGATGCAGAAACAATAAAGGCATTGTATGAGGAGATGGGATATCAATATGAATTCTCTGATGGTTATATGTATTTGCCGAAGTTTGATAAAAAAGATAGTTTCCCATACTTCAGAAAAGGTGTGTTGAGAGGATGGAAGGAATAATTTGATATAATAGAGCACTAGTGTCCACTAAAAAATTAAGCATATGCAGAACAAAGTTATAAATAGCTCTAAAAGCCCTAAAAACGGCATGCATTTTTGTCAAAGACT
>JAEEGH010007420.1_pt1 | contig 26395 bp, 31 predicted proteins | sample 9134181 | NCBI WGS metagenome assembly JAEEGH01 (sample SAMN16246544, study PRJNA631951) | gut metagenome | biome: gut microbiome; feature: rumen; material: DP-attached | host: Bos | place: Iran: Karaj | collected 2018-10 | reverse complement strand
ATTCAGAATGGAATGGTCGTCGCTTAACGGATAAAAGTTACCCTGGGGATAACAGGCTGATACCACCCAATAGTTCACATAGACGGTGGTGTTTGGCACCTCGATGTCGGCTCGTCACATCCTGGAGCTGGATTCGGTTCCAAGGGTTCGGCTGTTCGCCGATTAAAGTGGCACGCGAGCTGGGTTCAGAACGTCGTGAGACAGTTCGGTCCCTATCCGTCGTGGGCGCAGGAAAATTGAGGAGATCTAACCTTAGTACGAGAGGACCGGGTTGGACATACCTCTGGTGTATCTGTTGTAGCGCCAGCTGCAGCGCAGAGTAGCTATGTATGGAATTGATAACCGCTGAAAGCATCTAAGCGGGAAGCAACCTTCAAGATTAATTTTCCCATATTTTTATAATAGTAAAATCCCAAAAAGACGATTTGGTTGATAGGCTAGAGATGGAAGAGTAGTAATACTTTGAGTCGACTAGTACTAATAGATTGAGGATTTAACCATAACTAATTTGTTGCACATTATCATGTTTTCAGAGAACAATTGACAATTTTAATTGTTTAATATATAATAAATTTATCAGTGATTATTGCAGAGTGGAAATACCTGTTCCCATCCCGAACACAGAAGTCAAGCACTCTAACGCCGAAGATAGTGATAAGCTAAAATAGGACGTCGCTGATATTTTTTTGTAAGGGCCCTTAGCTCAGCTGGTAGAGCATCTCGCTTGCACCGAGAAGGTCAGGAGTTCGAACCCCCTAGGGTCCACCATTTGTAAATTAACTGACATATTGTCAGTTTTTTTGTGCTATAATAAAGTTAACAGGTAGGAGGTTTGTATGCAAATAGTTAAAAGTTTAAGTAATCATAAGATGATGTTTTATGAGGATTCCGATTGTATATCTTCAATGTCTTTTTCTATAAGTTATTTTATATGGGGTTTTGATGGAGATAGAAAAGAATTAAATCCAATGGTCGTAACAGAAGATCATACAGTGTTTTATGACAATTTAAAATGGCTTATGGACCAAGATTATGCTTTTTCAGAAGAATCTGGACAATATAGTTCTAAAACAAAAGATAGATTAGAATTTATGTCTGATCAAATATCCTCAATGGGTGGAGCAGATGGTACTCCAAGATTAGTAATAATTAGAAGGGATCAAGCATTTGAAGTATTTTATAGGGTACCAAGTGAAGAAAGAGAAGATTATGGATTCCCGATTAGAGAACGAAGAGTAGCATTTGGACCAGCTCATAACGGTCAAGCTGCAGATAATGTGGTTACTGGAGATTCTCTTCAAGATGATGTTATTAGAGTATTTAATTATACATTAAGAAATGAAAGAATTACTAGTGATCAATCTTTTATGAGTGATTATAATAAATTAAAAGCAGAATTAACTAAAAAAGGTAAAACTCTTGGAAAAAATCTTGAATTATAGTATAATTATCCTAGGTGATAGAATATGAGTTTTGGTTATCAATATATAATAATTGGCGTAGTATTAATATTTATTTTATTAATAGTACTAAAAGCCAATAAAAAAGATTTTCATATAGAAGCAAATAAATTAGTAGAGTATCTTGGTGGAAAAGATAATATTTTAAACATGGAAGTAAATATGTCTAGATTTAAAGTTACTCTTAAAGATGTTTCTAAATGTAATAAAGAAGGAATACAAAAATTAGGTGCTAAAGGTATAGTAGAGATAGATAATCAGTTAAAAATTATATTAGGACCTAATGCTAAAGCCTTAGAAAAATATATAGAAGATTTAAAAAAATAATATGCTTAAGCATATTATTTAATTTTCTCAAAATTGATTTTTTAGCTAAAATATGGTAATATAGAGGACATTTAAAAGGGAGGAACATATGAAATTTAATGATTTTTTATTAGAAAATAAAGATAAAATTATAGATATCTATTTTGATATGGATGGTGTATTCGCAGAATATGATATAGGTAATTTTGATTATTCTACTATTAGACCAATTAAAACAGTTATTAATCTTATGAATAATTTATATAAAGATGGTCTTAATATAAAAGTATTAAGTATTTGTAAGAATAATAAAGTAGTTGAAGAAAAATATGATTGGATAGAAAAATATGTTCCCTTTTTAAAAAAAGAAAATCTTATATTTATTTCTAAAGAAGAACATCCTGGTTATGAATCAAATGAATTAAAAAGTAATTATTTAAAAGACAAAATTAATAAAAAACATGTTACAATATTAATAGATGATGATTCATCAATAATCAAAAAAGTTTGCAAAGAAAATGAAGATGTTAAAGTCTTCCATGTTTCTAGCATAATAGAGTAGTATAGGAGGGTTATATGGGTAATATTATAATGAAAGATAGTAGTGAAATTTATAAGTATTATATTCAAGATCAATCTAAAGTAACAAGATTAGAGAAGTTACATGAACAAAAATACAGATTAAAAAAATACATAGAATCAGTAAAAGATAAAGAACCATTTGTTGTAGAACTTGCAGGTATGCCAAGAACTGGTAAAACTGTTAGTACTGAAAGAGTATTTGAATTCTTTAATATTGCAGATTTTAAAGTTGTAAGAACAAAAGAACCTGCTCAAATTGTTAAAGAAAGATATGGTTCTGCTCAATTAAGTGGTGTAGAATTTAATGATAAAACTCTAGAAATATCAAGAGAACAATTAGATGAATGTAAATCTAAAAAACCTGATATTATATTACAAGATAGAGGTGTGTTTGATAATTATATTTGGTATCAAATGATGTACGAAAGAGGTCAAATAAATCTTGAAACATATATGTCTAAAATATCAAATATAGATGAAGTATTACATGAAAATGATCAATTATACTTAATGACTGCAGATCCAATTGTAATCATTAAAAGAGATTATGCAGATCAAATATTCCTAGAACCAAGAAAGAAAACTACTATTGAGGGAGTTACTCAATTAAAAAATGGTATGGAACATTTACTTTCTAAAGTAAGTGATGATGGTATTATCTTATTAGATACTACAGACATTGATGCAATAGATACTGCTGTGGAAATCTCTAGTGGTATTATAAATGGTATGTCTAAGAAGTTAGGTTTAATTTTAACAGAATAAAAAAATATGTAGGAAACTACATATTTTTTATTTCTTTAATATATAAAAATTAATCGATGGATTATTTAATAATCTAAAGTCTATTTTATCATTTCCTATACCATTTGATATATAGAAATCTTTTTTCTTAATTTTATAATGAGATTCATAATACTCATTAGAGTTTTTATCTAAGAATATATTTTTAATTCCAGGTATATTAACTTGTCCATTTAATGAATTTGAAGATAATACTAGATTAACATCATAATCTTTTATTTCTTTAAAACTATCACTTTCATGGAATACTAATATCTTATATGGAGCTTTATTTTCATTAATTATATTAGTTAATATAGAAGTATCTATTTTAGTATTTAAACCTACTAAAAGTATATTTTCATTTTGTTCAGAATAAATATTATCAAAAAAATTATTAATTGAGGTAAAACCACTATTTTGCATTATTCCATCATATAATTCATTCTTTTTATCATTATCTCCAGTTACATAATATTTACCGTATTTAGCATTTATTTTTGATAGTTCTTTAGTTATTTTATCTATATCTTTTTGCGATACATTTGAATCCTTCTTTATTAGATCTCCAGAGAATATAACCATATCTACTTTTTTGTCATTTATTTTTTCTCTTACATCTTTTAATCTTTCTAAGTCATCATTATCTTTATATAAGATATCAGAGAAGTGTGCTATTTTAAAATTATTAAATGAATTAGGAATATTTTTGTTTTTAATTTCATATTCATTTACTAATATAGTATTTGGTTCAAAGAATCTACCATATAAGAAAATTAAAACAAATATTAATAATAATATAAACAAAAATGTCCTAAAACCATGCTTTTTTTCTTTCATATTAACTCCTTATAAAAACTGAATAATTAAAAGTATTAAGTTATGACATAAATGGAATGTAATAGTAGTAAAAATATTATTAGTTCTACTATATATAAGTGCAAATATTATTCCCATGACAATATATGGAATAGAGAATAATAATTCAGTCATATTGCTTGGATCAGTTATATGCGCTAATCCAAATATTATTCCACTTAAAATTATAAATAAATATTTAAACTTAAATATGTTTTTTAATGATTTTCTAAATATTAATTCCTCAATATATGGAGAGTATATAACTGTGGAAAATATCATATAAATAGGGATGTTTTTTATATATTCTCTTATTTGTGATTCATTCTCTGATAAACTTTGATTAGTTATTTTAGAGATAATTACATTAAGTGTACCCATCAATAATATGCCAATTAAATATAATATTATATTTTTAGATATATGTTTCTTAAAATTAGTTTTAAAATCTTTTAATTCTTCTAATAATTCTTTTCTATATAAGAATGTAATTATTCCCATAAATATTACAGCACTTATCATAATAAATATTACTCTTTGTTTCATATTTAAATTATAAAAATTTAAACCGAATGAATATAATATTATTTTGAATAATGTAACATAAATAAAATAAGAAATAAAAATTAATATATTTTTTGTAATATTTTTCATATATTTATCCTCTTATAAATTATAACATATTTTATATAAAAAAACATTTACTTTAATATATATATTTGTTATAATACATATAACAACTTTGAGAGTGCGGGAAACCGCACTCTTTAGTTTATATTTGGAGGAATTTTTATGTTAGAGAAAATTCAAGAATTAATTAAGGAGCCATTAAGTAATGAAGGTATCGAAGTATTAAGTGTTACTTGGGAAATTGAAGAAGGTGTTAAAAACCTTATGATAGTTATTGATAAGAAACCTTATGTAGATTTAGATACTTGTGTAAAAGCTACTCATATAATTAATCCAATTATTGATGAGCTTGATATCGAAGAAGAAAACTACGTGCTTAATGTATGTTCGAAAGGAGAGGAATAAGATGAACGGAGCAGATATAATAAAAGCAATAGATATATTGTCTGAAGAAAAAGGAATTCCTAAAGAAGATTTATTTGAATACTTAGAAGCTGCTTTAAATGCTGCTTATAAGAGACATTATGGAGCTTCTAATAGTAAAACTAAAGTTGATAGAGATACAGGAGAATACCATATATATTCATATAAAATAGTAGTAGATGAAATAAATATGGAAGAAGAAGAGGATGCTCAAATCTTATTAGAAGAAGTTACTGATAAGAAATTAAAAGTAGGAGATGTAATCGAAGAAGAAGTTACTCCTAAAGACTTTGGTAGAGTAGCAGCATCTACTGCTAAACAAGTATTAGTACAAAAAGTTAGAGAAGCTGAAAGAAATAGTATTATGCAAGAATTCGCAGATAAAGAAGGAGAATTATTAATTGGTACTTTATCAAGAGAAGATAAAATGAATTATTATGTTGATTTTGGTAGAGCATCAGGTATCCTTCCTAAGAAAGATTGTATTCCAGGAGAAGTCCTAGAAATGGGATCACAAATCAAAGTATATGTTACTAAGATTGAAGAAGGTCAAAAAGGTGGACCGGTTATTATTCTTTCAAGAACTCATTATGGATTTGTAAAGAGATTACTTGAAATGGAAATACCTGAATTATCTGAAGGTATAGTTATTCTTTATAGTGTAGCTAGAGATCCAGGATCAAGAAGTAAAATAGCAGTATATTCTGAAAACGAAAAAATCGATGCTGTTGGAGCATGTATTGGAGAAAAAGGAATAAGAATTAATAATATTTCTAAAGAATTAAATGGTGAAAAGATAGATGTTGTTAAATATGATAAAGATCTAAAAGAATTTATTAGAAATGCTCTTAGTCCTGCTAAAGATGTAGATATCTATATAATAGATCAAAAAGAAAGACATGCAGTTGCAGTAGCAGAAGGAGATAATTTATCACTTGCTATTGGTAAAAATGGACAAAATGTTAAATTAGCAGCAAGATTAACTAAATGTAAAATTGATGTTAAAACTTTAGTACAAGTACAAGAAGAAGGTATTAATATTTATAAATACTACGAGGCTTAATATGAATAATAAAAGAAGAATAGTACTTAGAACTTGTGTAGTTACTAAAGAACAATTAGAAAAAAAGGATTTACTTAGAATAGTTAGAAGTAATGATGGAATAGTTTCAGTAGATAAAACTGGTAAAGCTAATGGTAGAGGAGCATATATTAAGAAAGATTTAGAAGTTCTAGAACTTGCTAAAAAGAATAAAGTACTTGATAGAGCACTTGGAACTGAAATACCAGAAGAAGTCTATGATGAAATAGAAAAAATAATAAAAAAAACAAATTAGAAGACTAGTATTAAGTAAAGCACAAATTAAAAATTTAAATAAATAGAAAGATAGAGGTGATATATTATGATGAGCGTTAAAGAATACTCAGAAGATATTAATCAAAGTATTGAAGTAATAATTAAAAAAGCAAATGAACTTGGATATGAAGTTAATAGTGAAGATGACATATTAAGTGAAGATGCCGTTATTGACTTAGATACAGCACTTACTATGAATGTAAAAGAAGAAGAAAATGATAATGTTTATCTAGAAGAAGTTAATGATGATAAAGATTATGATTTAGAAGAAGAATTAGATGATAAAGCAGAAGTTTTAGCATCTGCATCTAATTTAAAATATGATGATTCAGTAAAGGTTCAAAAACTTAAGAAGAAAGATACAACTAAAGAAAATAAAGAAGATATAAATGCTAAAAGAAAAGAAATGTATAAAAACAAAGCTAAACTACAAGAAAATACAGCAGAAAAAGATGAAAATATAATTGTTTATAAAGAAGGTATGACTGTTTCTGATTTAGCTAAAGAATTAAATGTAGAACCAATTGAAATAATTAAGAAATTAATGAGTTTAGGAGTTATGGCTAGTCTAAACAATAGTTTAAGTTTTGATGATACTGAAATGATAGTAGTAGACTATGATAAAACTCTTAAGACTTTTGAATCTCAAGATAAAGTAAATTTTGAAAAATTAGAAATAAATGATGATCCAAAAGATTTAGAAGAAAGAGCACCTGTTGTTACTATCATGGGACATGTTGACCATGGTAAAACATCACTTCTTGATTATATTAGACATTCTAATGTAGTTAATGGTGAATTTGGTGGAATAACACAACATATTGGTGCATACCAAATTGAAAGAGATGGTAAAAAAATAACATTTATAGATACTCCAGGACATGCTGCATTTACTGAGATGAGAGCAAGAGGAGCATCTATTACAGATTTAGTTATTATTATAGTTGCTGCAGATGATGGTGTTATGCCTCAAACAATTGAAGCTATAGACCATGCTAAAGCTGCTAATGTTCCTATAATAGTAGCAGTAAATAAAATAGATAAACCTGGATGTGATCCAGATAGAGTAATGAAAGAAATGGCAGAACATGACTTGCTTCCTGATGAATGGGGTGGAGATGTTATCTATGATAGAATTAGTGCTAAGACTGGTGAAGGAATAGATAAATTACTTGAAGATATAATATTAGTTTCTTCAATGGAAGAATTAAAAGCTAATCCAAATAGATATGCTTTAGGTACTACACTTGAATCTAAGCTAGATAAGAATTTAGGACCAACATGTACATTACTTGTTCAAAATGGAACACTTAGACTAGGTGATTATGTAGTAGTAGGTACTTCATTTGGTAGAATTAGAACTCTTAAAAATGATTTAGGAGAAGAAGTAATGGAAGCATTACCAAGTACTCCAGTAGAAGTAACAGGACTTAATGAAGTTCCTGAAGCAGGAGATAGATTCATGGCTTATAAGACAGAAAAAGAAGCTAGAACTATTTCTGAAAATAGAAAAGAACAAGCCAAATTAAAGAAGAATAGAAATAATAGTGCACCAACACTTGATGATATATTTAGTAGAATTAAAGAAGGTGCTAAAGAAATAAATGTAATCTTAAAAACAGATGTTACTGGTACTGAAGAAGCAGTTAAAAATGCTTTAGAAAAAGTACAAGTAGAAGATGTTAAAGTTAAGGTTATAAGAAGTTCTGTTGGTGCTATATCAGAAAGTGATATAGTACTTGCATCTGCATCTAATGCTATAGTTATTGGTTTTAATGTAAGACCAGATAATAAGACTATAGAGACTGCTAAAGAATATAATGTTGATATTAGATTATATAATGTTATATATAAATTAGTAGAAGAATTAGAGGATGCTATGAAAGGTATGTTAGATCCAGAATTTGAAGAAAAAGTTCTAGGTCAAGCAGAAGTAAGAAAATTATTTAAATTCTCTAAAGTAGGAACAATCGCAGGTTGTATGGTTACTTCTGGTGTTATTAGGAATAATGCTAAAGCAAGATTAATCAGAGATGGTGTTGTTGTTTATGATGGAGAAATAAATAGTGTTCAAAGAGAGAAAGAACAAGCTAAAGAAGTTAAAAAAGGTTTTGAATGTGGTATTACTTTAGATAAATATAGTGATATAAAAGAAAAAGATATAATTGAAGCTTACGAAGAAGTGGAGATTAAAAGATGAGTATTAAAACTGAAAGACTAGGTAATATGCTTCATAAAGAAATTAGTAATATACTAATGACTGAAGTAAAAGATGAAGACTTAAAATTTATTACTATTACTAAGGTAGAATTATCTAGTGATTTATCTTATTTAAAAGTATATTATACTTGCTTAGATAATGATAAAAAAGATATTATTGCTAAAGATTTATCTAAAGCTAAAGGATTCATAAGATCTGTTTTAATGAAAAGAAAAATAGAAATGAGAATAATACCTGAACTTAATTTTGTATATGATGATTCAATTGAGTATGGTAACAAGATAGAATCATTAATAAAAGAAATACATAAAAAAGATGAAAATTAATTTTCATCTTTTTTTAATTTATAATATTTTGAATTATAAAATGAATTTACTATTTCATCTGAGTAGATAAAATCTCTATTTAGACGTCCTTTTTTATTCATTATTGAAGTATAACCATTAGAACATAATTCGTTTTCTATGCCTCCAACTAAATTATGCCAATAAGTCATATCTTCTGCATAACTACTAATTCTTCTAGAACTGCTATCTTCTGTAACACCATATCTATCATGAAGTAATTTAACATACTCATATATACCAGCAGCTTCATTTCTATATTTTGCAAAGCTACCATTAGATACAATACCACCAAAATTATAATTATGAACACATAGATAACTATCTAAATTTCTACCACATTCTCCATATGAAATAGCAAGCGCTGTATATGGATTAACACCCAATACCTTACAAGTTTTATATATTAATTCTTCAGGATAATAATAATCTAATTGATATCCTTCAGTACTTCTTACATCTGATTCAGAATATCCATAGTTACTTGGAGAACTTGATAAATCTCGAAGTATTTTAGATATACCTTCTTCTAAAGATCTATATGTAGTATTATTTATTACTACTTCACCAGTTAATGGATAAGAATCATCAACAATACTATTTATTACTTTAAAAGCAACATCTTCTTTTACTTCAAATACTTTTGAGTAGAATGATACCATTTCATCGACTGTATCAAAGTTTAATTTATGCGCTTTTCTATCTTCATATTCTGAATAACCTTCAGGTTTAATACCATCTTCACCTAGAATCATTTCATCTGCATATGAATCAATTAAATCATATCTTGGAGTAGGAGTAGGTGTTGGTGTATTTAAAAAGTTTAGTACTTTTCCATCTATTTCAATACTTCTATAATAGTCACTACTTTGTGGTTCTAATTCAGTATATGTATAAGTTTGAGTACTTATAGGAATTTCATGTTGTTCTTCAGTACTTTCAGTATAATCTTTAATTATATTAATTTCACCATTGGAATTGGCTCTATCAATTTCATAAAGCTTATAACTAGCGATTATAACTGCACCACCTAAAAGTGATAAACCTAATTTTAATTCAAAATCTTTTACATCATATGGATTTTTCTTTATCTTTTTCATATTATTGCCCCTTTTTCACGAAGTTTTTATATTTTACTATAACAAAGTAATAATGTCAATTTTTGAGATATATTACTTTTTTTGTTTTTTCTTCTTTTTTTTATAAAAATATGATATATTATAATTGTATAGTAGAAGAGGGTGAATAAAGTGGATATAATTAAGAATCTAGGTATATCTTATCGAGGAGATTATATCAATCAAGGAAGTAATATTGAGAAGTGTAAAAAGTCTACTGAACTTGGGACTTTATACACTGGATTCGTAATAAGAAATGATGGTAAAGGTACTATTGTTGATAACTTATCATCATATTACAATGGAAATATTATTCTTCATTTACCTACTATAAATACTAGTCAAACTAATTTAAAAAACGTTAAAGATATTGTTATTTCTCTTCTACCAAATAATTTAAAATTATTAACAATAGATGCATCTTTACTACTTGCAGACACTTATGATTGGTGCACTGTTGAAGAACAACAAAATTATTTAAAAAATATGGCTAATGGAATAGCATCATTATGTGAATTTAATATAGATATTGCAATTGAAAACACTGGAAAAGAAAAAGGGGAAGAAGTATTTGGAAGATCAATTAGCAATATATCAGATCTACTTGTATATACTAGAAATGCTCTAGTAGATAAATATAACTATACAAGAGAACAAGCTAATAAAAGAGTAGGTATTTCTCTTAATCTAAGAAAACTTAGAAAATATGGAAATGAATTAGATTTAAATACATGGTTTAAGGTTTTCTATAATGATATAAAATGTATAAAAGTAAATGATATAGAAAATACATTAAATGATATTTCTAATGTATTAGATTTAGTATCTAGTACTAATATAGATGTTCCTATATTACTTGAAACAAAGAGTGAATTAGAAAAAATAGTTAATGAATATAAAAAATTTAAATTTATAGTAAATAAGAAATTGAATAATGAACCATTAAATTTTGATGGTTATCAAGAAATAGCTGATTCAACATATAATGAATATAATTATAATATTGCATCAAATCAAAGTGGATTTACAAGTGCAATTATAGTAATTATGATTATAGTAACTATTGTAATAGCAGTATTAATGGTACTTGTTAAACTTAGAGGTTGACAAATAAATAAAAAATATTATAATATTATGACAAGTGAGGAGATATAAACAACTTAAGTGAGCTATCTCGGGTATTTAATACTTACACAATGTAATTGGAGTCACGGGAAGAATATGATAATCCGTGGCTTTTTTGTTCACTCGGGTTGGAAGAAAGGAGATAAATATGTCAGAGAGCATAACAGAATCATCAGTAGAAAAGAATGAAATGACATTTGACCATTTTATATGCTATAGTGCAAATTATGATCAAAAATTATATGAAAAATATAAAGCAGGAGAAAGAGACAATATTAGTTGGTATGACCTTCATAGTATGCAAGTACTAAGTATTTTAGATAGATTAGGTTATCCAATGAAACAAGTTGGAACACATCTTTTAAAAGAGTTAGTAATTGGTGTAGAGCAAAAAATAGATCTTTATGATTTAAATGAACCAACAGAAGTAAAAGAAGATTTAGAAAAAGCAGAATCAACTATTAGAAAAGATGTATCAGTAGATTTTCTAAGTATAAGCGATAATATATTTGGAAGATTAATATCTAAATCAATCGCTGAAAGAGATAGAGAACATGCTGATGAAGATTTAGCTAAATGTATCCCTGGATTAGAAAATGAAAATTCAAATATTGTTGCATATAATATTGCAAAATATATTAGAGATACAAAGAAAAGAGCAGTTGAAGGTAGATTTACTCTTACAACATTTGATGGCCGTGATATTCATTTTAGAGTTCGTAATTTTGGAGATCATAGTAAAATGGAATGCCCAACATTAGGTATTTCTGATATAGAAAGAATGTATTTAAAACCAAGATTTGAATTAAAATTACAAGATGGTACTACTTATGTATATGATGTGCCAGGCAATAGAAAAGGTACTAGATCAAAACTTGTTCAATCATTTGATATTGATAAAGAATTATTATGCAAATTAAAAGCAGAAAAAATGATTAAATATAGTACAGATGTGGCATATTTATACGGCATCGGTGAAGTAGATGAAAACGGGGAATTTCATGTAGATGGAAATGCTTTTGATATTAAAACAAAAGGAGGAGCATTCCATAGATCAGACCCAAAGAAAAGTTTAGATTTAAAATTAAGAGGATTTTTTGATTAGTGAGTGTATATAAGTAATTTTTTACGAGCTATACAAAGGATAAAACCTTACACGCATTAGACGCGGAGTCACATTATATATGTGATTTCGCGCCTTTTTTATTATATAATTTAGAATAGGAGTGATATATATGGAAAAATTTTATTTAGAAATCCCTTCTTTAGAAAGAAAAGAAGAAGCATTAGATTATTTAAAAGAACATATTGATTATAAATCTGATATAAATGGTACTGAAGGTATCAATAGAATTAAAGATGGATTCACTTATGAGGATTGGTTAGATGAAGTAACTAAAGCACCTGATGAAGAATGGGCAAAAAGTGTTGGAAGAGTTCCTGCAACTACTTATTTTACCATTAGGGAAAGTGATAATAAAATAATAGGAATGGTTAACTTTAGACATTATTTAAACGAACGTTTAAGAAAAATAGGTGGTCATATTGGATATGGAATTAGACCTACTGAGAGAAGAAAAGGTTATGCCAAAATTCAATTATATTTAGCTTTACTAGAGGCTCAAAAATTAGGCCTTGATAAAGTAATGGTAGATTGTATTGAAACAAATATTGGCTCAGAAAGAACAATACTTGCTTTAGGTGGAGAATTTGAAGAAAAAGTATTCGATGAAACTAGACAAAAATATTTAAAAAACTATTGGATTAATGTAAATGAATCTATAGAAAAATATAAAGATTTATATGGAGATAAAATATTAAAAAAGAAAAGGAAGTGAAATTATGAAGATTATTGAAGTAAAGAATTTATCTAAAGAATATAAATATAAAGTAAAAGATGAAAATAAAGGATTCTTTTATAATCTATTTCATGAAAAAGAAAAAGTAGTGAAAGCAGTTAATAATATTTCTTTTGATGTTGAAGAAGGAGAAAAAATAGCATTTATTGGACCTAATGGTGCAGGAAAAAGTACTACTATTAAAATGCTAACAGGTATTATTTATCCAACTAAGGGAAATATTAAAGTATGCGGATTAACACCTATTAAAGATAGAAATAAACTAGCATATAAAATAGGTACTGTATTTGGACAAAGATCTCAGTTATTACCAAATCTTCCTCTAACAGAAAGTATGGAAATGTTTGGAGTTATGTATGATATGGATAAAAAGTCTATTAAAAAGAGAATAGATGAATTATCAGAATTATTTGATCTAAAAGAATTTATTAAACAACCAGTTAGAAAACTATCTTTAGGTCAAAGAATGAGAGCAGAAATAGCTACATCACTTATGCATAGCCCAAGAATAATATTTCTTGATGAACCTACTATAGGTCTTGATGTCGTGTCTAAAAAAAGTTTAAGAGAATTATTACTTAAAATAAATAAAGAAGAAAAAGTAACTATTTTCTTAACAAGTCATGATACTGAAGATATTCAAAGTATTTGTGATAGATGTATTATTATTAATCATGGTAAGATTATTATAGATACACCTACTAAAGACTTAATGAATAATTATGTAAAAAATAAAAATATAATAATTACCCCAAATGTAGAATTTACTGAATTTCCAGAATTATCTAAAGGTATGGAATATGTAAAGAAATCTAAAAACCAAGTAATAGTATCTGTTGATACAGAAAAAATACATACTCAAAAAGCACTTGAAGAATTAGTTAAGAATTTTGATATTGATGATTTTAATATAGATAATGAATCGCTTGAAGATATAATTAGAGGAATATATGAAGAAGATTAGATTTGGTCTTAATGTGATTAAGATCATAATGATGAATCAAATTCAAGATAAAACTAATTTGTTATTAGATATGTTTCAAATGTTTTCTAGATGTTTTATCATATTCTTATTATATGCATATGTATTTAAATTAAATGGAGGCTTAATTAATGGAGTAGATTATTCTACTACTATGTGGAGTATGTTTATATATTTCTGTATTATGATACTTAATATTAGAAGAATAGATCGTCTTATAATGGATGATGTTAAATCTGGTAATATAGAATTATTTATGAATAAACCTACTAGTTATTTAACTTTAAGCTTTTTAAAAGTAGTAGGCCAAGGATTTTTTAGTTTCTTGTTTATCAGTTTACTTGGTACTGTTATTATGATTTTATTTGTAGGAATACCAAGTGTAGATTTAAAAATATTTGTTCCTACATTTATATTATCTTTAGTACTTGGACAAATACTTGGGCTTTTGATATATGGAATAATAGGACTTATGGCATTTTTTATGCAAGATAATAGACCACTTCACTGGATAGTAGATAAATTTATTATGATTCTTGGAGGTAGTTATTTACCTATAAGTATGTTTCCACCATTATTAAAGTGGATAGCATTTTTATCTCCTTTTGGAGCAGTAAACTTTGCTTCAAGTACAGTTTATGCTTCATGGAATAGTGAATGGTTAATGAGACTTGGGCTTCAAGTTATATGGATTATCATATTTGGATTATTGTTGGGATTTGTTTATAAAAATTCTAAAAAGAAAGCAATGATAAATGGAGGTTAGTATGAAGAATATTAAATTAGCATTCTTAAATATTAGAAAAAATATTAAGAATGAAAAAGAATTAAAAAGTGCATTTATCATTTCTATCGTAGGCATGATGTTAAATAATGCTGCATTCTTATTTTTGTGGTATTATTTTGGTAAAGTAGTTGGTGAATTAAATGGTTGGAGGGCAGAAGATATATTTGGACTATATGCTTTCTCTACAACAGCTTATGGAGTAATTAATGCATTCTTAGCAGGTATATATAATTTACCAACATATATTTCTACTGCAACACTTGATAGATATTTATTAACACCAAAAAATATACTTTTAAAAGTAGCTACATCTAAAATGTCTACTAGTGCATTTGGAGATTTGTTATATGGTATATTATGCTTTGTAATATTTATTATATTAAGACATCTAAACATATATCAAATATTACTTTCATTATTCTTAATGATACTAGTAGCAATTATCTTCTATTCATTTAGTGTGATATGTATGACATTATCATTCTATATGATGGATGGTAAAAATGTTTCTGAGGGATTCTATGGAATGTTTTTAAGTACCTCTTTATACCATGGTGGGGCATTTATAGGGATTCTTAGATTTGTATTTGTGTTTATAGTACCTGCTTTATTAATAGGAGTAATACCATGTGAATTAGTAAATAATTTTACTTTAGATAAATTATTAATAATGATTATATTCAGTATATTTTGGTTAGTAGTATCAATTTTATTCTTTAATAAATCATTAAAAAAATATGAAAGTAATAATTTATTTGGGTTTGGAAACTAGTCTCAAAATTTGACTATTTAGGTATTATATGGTATGATTATAATGCCTTTGTGAAAGGGCCAAAGAGGTGAATTTTAGTGAAATTAGGTCAAATAGCTAATAAAAAAGTCATTTCTACATTTGTTGCATCTATGATGTTTTTATTAGTTCTATATGTATCTTTATCACAAGTTAATATAAAAAAGTTATCTAGCTTAAGTGCATCAATTAATGATGCTGTTAGGGTAGAAGAAACTGTTTTAGATACTAACGAAGGTTTATCTAAAGAAAACGGTTTAACTAAGATAGAATATGTTACCGTTGGTGGATATGACCACATAGTATTAAAATATTCTGAAGCATATAACTTATTTAGCAACGCTTTAACTCCATCAAGAGGTGCTCAATACTTTGATGGACATAAAGAAACATATTATTCTGAAAGAGTTTTACCTGGTCCAGGATTAAACATTCCAGGTAGACACGTTGCTGATGATGGTACTGTTAGGGATGGAGAAGGTTACATTTCAGTAGCTGCAGACCCTGCATTTATGTCAAGAGGTACAGTGTTAATGACATCACTTGGACCTGCAAAAGTTTATGATACTGGTTGTGCTTACGGTACAATTGATATTTATGTTAACTGGTAATAAAAAGAACTAGATTAATCTAGTTCTTTTTTATTTTCTGGCAGTTATGCCATAATATCTTCTTAAGAGTCTTATTTTTCCATCATATGTGTTTTCTTTTATGTATTTTCCTAGGATTTCTTCATCTAAATCTTTTCCATAGTATTGTTTGTTATCACCAAGTTCTTCACTGAAATCATCTATTATTGGGACCTTTTTTAAGAATGCTTTAAATAACATTTCATTTTTGAAATATTCTCTTTCATGAATAGGTACAAGTTCTACATCTTTAAATCCTGCATCTAATATGTTTTTATAATCAATTACACTTATAGGATTAATATCATTTTGTGCTTGACCTCTACCAAATGCAAGTTTTAAACTTAAACAGTCATATTTGTCTACACCATGTACTAGTAGATAACCACCTTTCTTTAAACATTTCATTATTTGCTTTGGATCAGTTGGTGTGTTTCTTGCTACTACTATGTCAAAGTAGTTATCAGGAACATCCATATTTAAATTGTCCATTAAACGAAATGTTATGTTCTTCCTTCCGCTTTCCTTTAAATTTTTATTAGCAGTTTCAATCATTCCTTCAGAAAAATCTGTACCAAGTATTTCAGCACATTCTGGGAAATACTTTAATACTTTTTCTCCACCGCCAGTACCTAAATCTAATATTTTTGAATCCTTAGTAGATATCTTATTTAATATTTCAAATAAGTCCCAATTAGTTAGCATATCAGCTTCAATTTCAAATTTTGAAAAATCCCAATCCTTTATTTCTTCATAAAACTCTTTTTCTTCATTCTTTGTCATATTATCTTCCTTTCTTTAAATGTGGTATTAAAAAAGAACCTCCTTTCATGAACAGCAAAAATCTACCACAAAATTTTTCTGCGATATTTTTTGTCATTCATGATGAGATTCTTAGGTTCTTATCATTGTTAACCCCACTATTTAAAGTGTCACGGTAATAAAACGCGAATAACTAATTGATTTATTACAGCTTTAATATAGCATTATTTTAATTTATTGTCAAATATAGTATAATTATTTAAGAGGTTTATATGGATGGAATTATATTAGTTAATAAAGAAAAAAATATGACTAGTAGAGATGTAGTAAATAAAATATCTCATATATTTAATACTAAAAAAGTAGGGCATACAGGTACACTTGATCCTATGGCTACTGGAGTACTTGCTATTGGTATTGGTAAAGCATTAAAAGTACTTGAATATATAACTGCTTTAGAAAAAGAATATGAAGCAGAAATAACTCTAGGTATTAATACTGATACTCTTGATATAACTGGAGAAGTATTAGAAACTAAAGAGGTTAATATTACTAATGAAGAAATAGATAAAGTATTAGAATCATTCATTGGTGATTATGACATGGAAGTTCCTAAATATAGTGCAGTAAGAGTAAATGGTAAAAGATTATATGAATATGCTAGAAATAATGAAGAGGTAGAACTTCCAAGACATATAGTTAAGATATATTCAATTAAAAGAACTAGTGATATTAAAGATAATAAATTTAATATAGTATGTAAAGTTAGTAAAGGTACTTATATAAGAAGTTTAGTTAGAGATATATCTAAAGAATTAAATACTATTGGAGTAATGTCTAAACTAAATAGAACTTCTCAAGGCAAATTTAATATAAAAGATAGTTATACTCTAGAAGATATAGAAAAAGGTAATTATAAATTAATAAATATATTAGATGCCATAGATCTACCTAAAGTAGAAGTAGATGAATCATTACTTAAAAAGATCTCTAATGGAGTCAAATTAGAAGATAAATATAATTATGATATATTTTGTTTTACTTATAATAATGAGTTACTTGCTATATATAAGAAAGATAATGATATGGTAAAACCTGTAAAGGTATTTAGTAATTAGTAGTATTTTTTAAATAAAAATGATATATTTATAATAGAGGTGGAATTTATGTATATAGATTTAATTTTATTTGTTTTATTAATAATCGCAGTAGTATTCTTCTTTAAGAGATTTTCATCATTTGTATATTTAGTATGTGCTGTTGATATATTATTTAGATTATTACATTTTATAGCAGATAATGTAAAAGTAGCAGAATTAACATCATTAATTAATAAATATGTACCTGGAAGTGTAGCAGGTATGGTTGGTAATTACGTAGGTACAACTGGTTTAATATATACTATAGTTATATGGGCAATGTTTGTACTTTATTGTATATTACTATTCTATATAGTAAGAATATTATTTAAAAGAAAATAAGCTCTTACAGAGCTTTTTTATTTGACAAAATATATAAATGTTATATAATATTATTGCTTTTAAAAAGGAGGAATTATAGATGTCAGTAGAAATCGATGAAATAAGAAGAAAACCATACGATAAAACAACAATGGGTGAAGCTATAGTATTATATCTTGCATCTGTTGGTTCTGACGTTGCTAAAGAAGAAGCTTTAAATCGTATAGGATATTTAAGAAGTAAAGGTAAAGGGAAAAAACTAGGATTAAATCCTAGAGACTCACTAGCTAATGTAAATAATATTAATCAGTAAAAAAATGCTAAAAACTATTGAAAAATAATAGGTTTTAGTATATAATCATAAACGTACCTTGACTTGGAAGATGGAATTTCCGACCACTCACTAAGTTAATGGCAAATTTATAAGGAGGAAAATATGTTAAAGAGAGAAGTAAAAGATAAGATTATTAAAGATTATGCTATTAAGAAGAATGATACTGGTTCAGTAGAAGTTCAAGTAGCATTATTAACTGAAGAAATCAATATCTTAACAGATCATTTAAAAACTAACATTCATGATTATCACTCAAAAAGAGGTTTATTAATCAAAGTTGGTAAGAGAAAAAGTTTACTTGAATATCTTAAGAAAACTGATATTAATAGATATCGTGAATTAATTAGTAAATTAGGATTAAGAAAATAACACTATATAGTGTTATTTTTTCTTATTTGTGATACAATATATACGTGTTAAGGAGTAATTATGAAGAAGACATTCGAATTAGATTTTAGAGGAAGAAAATTAATAGTAGAAAATGGAGAATTAGCTAAACAAGCACATGGAGCTGTACTTGTTAGATATGGAGATACTGTAGTACTTTCTACAGTAGTTGTATCAAAGACTGCTAATATATTAAGTGATTTCTTCCCATTAATGGTTTTATATCAAGAAAAATTATATTCTGTAGGTAAAATACCTGGAGGATTTATTAAAAGAGAAGGTAGACCAACTGATGCTGCAACACTTGCTGCTAGAATGATTGATAGACCTATGAGACCTATGTTCCCAGAGGATTTTAGAAATGAAGTTCAAGTAGTTAATACAGTATTATCTGTTGATCCAGATTGTTCACCTGAACTAGCTGCTATGTTTGGTTCAAGTTTATGTACAAGTATATCTAAGATACCTTTTGATGGACCAATTGCTGGTGTTAAAGTAGGTAGAATTAATGGAGAATTTATTATTAATCCAACTCCTGCTGAACTTGAAGAATCTGATATAGATTTAACAGTAGCTGGTACTAAAAAAGCTATTAACATGGTTGAAGCTGGTTCTAAAGAAGTATCTGAAGAAGATATGCTTGAAGCATTAATGTTTGGTCATGAAGCAGTTAAAGAATTATGTGAATTTGAAGAAAAGATTATTTCTGAAATAGGTGAAGAAAAGATGGAATATGAACATCTTGAAATCTCTGATGAACTTAGAAAAGAAGTAACTGATCTTGCTTCAGATAAATTAAATGAAGCTTTAAGAATTAAAGATAAATTAGAAAAATATGCTGCAATAGATGCTGTTAAAGAAGAAGTAGTAAATAAATATACTGAAGAAAATAGTGAATTAAAAGATGATGAATTAAATGAATTAATTACTAAAGTTAAATTAGTTCTTGAATCTATTGAATATGATATATTTAGAGCTATTACAGTTAATGAAAAGACAAGAGCAGATGGAAGAAAGATGGATGAAATAAGACCATTATCTGCAAGAATAGATTTACTTCCAAGAACTCATGGTTCTGGATTATTCACAAGAGGAGAAACACAAGCACTTGCTGTTACTACTCTTGGTGCATTAAATGAATATCAAGCTCTTGATGGACTTAGTTTAGAAGCAGAAAAACACTTTATGCTTCATTATAACTTCCCACAATTCTCTGTTGGTGAAACAGGAAGATATGGTAGCCCAGGAAGAAGAGAAATTGGACATGGTGCACTTGCTGAAAGAGCACTAGTTCCAGTTATTCCATCAGAAGAAGAATTCCCATATACAATTAGAGTTGTATCTGAAGTTCTATCTTCAAATGGTTCTACTTCACAAGGAAGTATCTGTGGTTCAACAATGGCTCTTATGGCTGCTGGTGTTCCTATCAAAGAACCAGTTGCAGGTATTTCTACAGGTCTTGTTACAGACGAAAATGACAGAAACAGATATGTAATGTTTACAGATATCCAAGGAATAGAAGACTTCTTTGGTGATATGGACTTTAAAGTAGCAGGAACTAAAAATGGAATAACAGCTATTCAAGTAGATATTAAGATTGATGGTCTTACATATGATATTATTGAGCAAGCATTCGAGAGAACACACAGAGCTCGTGAGTACATTTTAAACAATATTATTCTTAAGGCTATTCCAGAAGTTAGACCAGAGATTTCTAAGTACGCTCCAAAGATTACTACAATGACAATCGACCCAGAGAAGATTAAAGACGTAATCGGAAGCGGTGGAAAGACAATTAACAAGATTATCGCTGAAACAGGCGTTAAGATTGATATCGAAGATGATGGAAGAGTATTTATTGCTGCTATTGATTCAGAAGCTGCCGAAAAAGCAGTTCAAATGATAAAAAACATCACAATGGACTTAGAGCTTGGACAAATCTATGAAGGTAAAGTTGTTAGAATCATGAATTTCGGAGCTTTTGTAGAAGTTGCTCCTGGCAAAGAAGGAATGATTCACATTTCTAAATTAGATAAACAAAGAGTTGAAAAAGTTGAAGACGTTGTTTCAATTGGCGATACTGTTAAAGTTAAAGTAATTGAAATTGACGACCAAGGTAGAGTAAATATGATGAGAATAGTTGAGTAAACTATATAAAGAACAAAAGAGGAGGAATTAATATGAGTAGTGAAACAGCAGTAATGGCTGCATTTGTAGTAATTATGGGACTTATTCTTTTAATATCTGTCCCTATGGCTATCTTAATAATCGCTGCAAGGTGGAAAGTTTTAACTAAAGCAGGAGAAAAGGGTTGGAAGATACTTATTCCTTTCTATAGTGATTACACAACATTTAAAATTGCCGGAAAATGTTATTGGCCGTACTTAATAGTGTCATTAGTTTATATGTTCTCATATTATGCAAATTCTATAGTTTCAGCAATTATGGAAAATACTTATGATCCAAGTGCTGGCTTGATAGTGGCATTTTTGTTTACAGGACTTCTTACTATAGGAACACTTATTACAATGTGGGTGTTAATGACAATCATGTTCGTTGCACTTTCAAAGAAGTTTGGCTATCCGGGTGCTTTTGCAATAGGTTTATTATTTGTACCAATTATTTTCTGGCCAATCTTAGGATTCTCAAAGAATCAATATATTGGAAATGCTGGACCACAACAAGCTTATGCAGAAGGACAACCACCATATAATCCAAATCCTGTAGATCCAGGACAAAATTATCAAAACCCAAATTATCAAAATCCAAACCCAATGGGTTAGTTAAAGATAATAAAAACCACTTGAGATTAATCTCAAGTGGTATTTTTTTATTCTATTGACCAAATTGGAGTATCAGTTAACTTAAATTCTGATTCATTAGATTGTTCTTGACTTGGTGTTTCAACAGGTGGTGTGGTTTCGGTTGTTTCAGTTGTTGCTGGTTCATTTGTAGTAGTTTCTTCAGTTGCTGTTGATTCATCTGTAGTTGTTTCTTCAAGTGTAGTCTCATTTGAAGACTCTTCGTTGCTTTCAGCAGAAGGGACAGTTTCATTAACGATAGGCTCTGGTGTTACTTCAATAGGAGTACGTGTAGGTGCTGGAGTAGATTTATTATACTTTCTTACTGAAGTAGGTCTTGGAGTAGACTTAATAAGTTCTTCTATAGGAACAATTTCAACGTTTTCATTAACAACGTTTTCAGTAGGTGTAGGCGCTGGAGTAGCCTCTACATTAATTGAAGTGGTTGGCTCTGGAGTTGGTTCTGTGTTTGTAGTAGTTTCAATTTCTGAAGAAGTTTGATTGCCAGATGGAATAATTTCAGTAGTTGTAGGTTCTATAGTTTCAATTGAAGTACCATTATGCCATGGGTTTCCTTCTACGTAATCAGTAGGGTCCCAATTCCTACAAAGTTCATTATCTGAAATCTTTTGAGCAATAGGTTTTCCAAATGGACCTGGATTATCATCTTCATAGAATTCAACGTATGTTCCAGCAGGAACGTTATCGTAAATCCATTTAGCATCTTTAACTGCTAATCTAATACATCCAAGTGAAGCTTGAGTGCCTAATTTATCGTATTCCCAATATTCAAGAGTATCATTTGACTTAGCTGTATATGGAACGGAGTGGAACAAAATGTTACCAACAATCTGAACGGCATATTGTCCATAAACGTTTCCTTTAAGGCCGTTCCAAGCACGTCTATAAGAAGTTATTTTATACTTGCTTCCAGCTTTTGGAGTAGAAGTGCCGATTGAGCAAACCATAGCTTTGGCTGGAACTGTGTAACTTCCTTCCTCGTCTTTTTGGTAAATGTTTACTGTGTTTTGTGTACGATTAACTTTTATATAGTAAGGTGACGAACTAACAACTGGTTTTGACGTAGCTGGAGTTGAAGAGTTATTCGAAGTAGTTGCTTTTGTGGTTGTAGCTTTAGTAGAAACCGGAGTAGGTGTGGATGTTTCTTCGAACACTTCTTCAAATATTATTTCATCGTCACTAAACTCTTCTTCATAGATTGAATCATAATCACCACTAAAATCACTATCGCCCAAAATCTCATATTCATCCTCGTTTGTTTCATCATTTTTAATAAAGTATATGTCAGATAAGTCGACGTTTGTCTTAGATTGTGTTTTAAATTGAGGAACTATTTCATAATAGAATAAAGCTCCAATTGTTACCAATAAAGCGATAAGTAAAACAATAAATATAATAAACTTTTTCATCAAAAATCTCCGCTTTCTAAAATAAATTAGTCAAAATAAGGGCTTTCTTCAAGTAGCCCATCAAAATTCGTTTGCCTTAAAACTTCGTACAAAACAAGTGCAACTGAATTAGATAGATTTAGTGAACGAAGAGATGCTCTCATAGGAATTCTTAATGCGTGGTCAAAGTTTTCTAGAATAAGACTTTCAGGAAGTCCTTTTGTTTCTTTTCCAAACATCAAGAAAACTTCATCAAACTTTGAAAAATCCACATCTGAATAAACATGCTTTCCTTTTGTGGTAAGGAAGAAGATGTTATTGTTATTAGGTGGGTATTTTTCTAAAAAAGCCTGCAGAGAATCGTGTTCTTCGATATCAACCTTATCCCAATAATCAAGCCCAGCTCTTTTAACTTGCTTTTCTGATATATCAAACCCGAGAGGGTGGATAAGGTGAAGTTTTGCACCTGTTGCGGCACAGCTTCGAGCAATATTACCTGTGTTTTGCGGTATCTCGGGCTCACACATAACTATGTTTATTTTCATTTTGTATACTTCCTTTTAATGTTCGTAGCGGCGACCATTGGCCACCAACTATTAGTATTTGCCGTTTCTATAATCATTCTCTCTGTCCTTAGCTCTAGCGGCTTTTATATCTGTTAGTTTAAATGCACCACCTTTTTGGTTTAATCCGCCACCTGGTTTTTGAAGGGCATCGGCTCTTTGCTCACGTTTGGTTTTGTCTAGCTTTTCCTTTGACGGATGAGAGTTGCCAGTTCTTTTTGACATTTTAAAATCACTCCTTCTTTAGTAAATAAGCTGAAATGATTTTACCCCAGAATTCGCATTTTTTCAACTAAAAACACCAAAATATGGAGCTTTTTTTGGACCTCAAAAGGAGCCCTTAGATGGCTAAAAATGTTTCAAATATGTTAAATATTTGCCCAAAAAAGAAAAACTTGCCCCACTTATGATAAAATACTACAGACGAAGTATGCGAAAGATGAAAGGATGATATATATGGACGTAAAAAAATTAGAAGCGGTAAAGCACAGAAGTGGCTTTGTAGCAGCACTTGACCAAAGTGGTGGCTCTACAGCCAAAACTCTTAACAGATATGGCATTCCAGAAACCAAATATTCAAGCGAAGACGAGATGTTTGAACTAATTCATGAGATGCGTAAAAGAGTTTTCACTAGTCCTTCTTTTACTGGTGAGAAAATATTAGGTGCCATATTATTCTATAAAACAATGATGTCTAAAGTTGAAAATGCTTTTACAGCAGATTATCTATGGGATGAAAAGCACATAGTCTCATTCTTAAAAGTAGATAAGGGACTTCAAGATGAGGCTAATGGTTGCAAGCTTATGAAAGATATTCCTGATTTAGATGATCAACTTAGAGAAGCTAATGAAAAACACGTTTTTGGAACAAAGATGAGAAGTGTTATTTTAAGAGCTGATGAAGATGGAATTCAAAATATTGTTAATCAACAATTTGATTTTGCAAAGAGAATTTGTGATGCAGGTTTAGTTCCAATAATTGAGCCAGAAGTAGATATAAATGCTGAAGATAAGGCACTTTGCGAAGATATGTTAAAAGCAAAGATTGAGGAGAGACTTCAAAGCTGGAACCCAGAAGATTTAATTATGTTTAAGTTCACAATCCCAACAATTGCTAACAAGTATTTAAGTCTTTATGATTATCCATGTGTAATTAGAATTGTTGCTTTATCTGGAGGATATACAATTGATGCTGCTTGCGAGTACCTATCTAAAAACCATAAGATGATTGCAAGCTTCTCAAGAGCACTTCTAGAAAACTTAAGTGCAAACCAGTCAGATGAAGAATTTGATAGTGCTTTAGCAAGTGCAATTGACCAAATCTACGAAGCTTCAATTACTTAATGATTTGTGGTGATGCTCATCGTGTTCGTACCGGCGCCAATTGGGTGCCATATATACTAAAGATACGGAAGTGATTTTAATTGACGAGTTTTTATGATGTAAAAACGAGAAAATCTTTGCAAGATGCTAAGTCAAAAATACAAGCAATCACAACAGTTTACAACATGGAACTTTCAAAGCTTTCTCAAGGTGAATTAATATATGCCGATGTTTTGACCAAGTATAGCCAATTGCTTATTATGGAGGCTTTATCAAATGGTTCAATTAAGGCTATAATGACCGATGAATCAAGACTACGCATTAATTCAGAAATTATTAGATACGTTAAAAGTAAATACAAAATAGACATTCCACTTGAGAATGCAGATGTAGCAATTGAAGGTGCAAAAGATAGAAGCCATAGAGTTTTCGAACTTATGGATAGATATAAAAATGCTATAAGAGAAGCATATTTACAATTTGACACAAAGCTTAGATATTGTTCAAATTGCGAAGGCTTCACGCACATCAATCATACAATTAAAGAAAATCAATACATGAATATGATTGTTGATGGCATTTATGCTTCTTCAGAATACGAAGATATGATGGCAAATTTTGGCAAGCTTTTGACCAAAGATATGGTAGATAGAGATAGGATTTTGATTTATTCAGATAATCCATTTGCTAAAAAGCAAGATGCTAAAACTAAAATACAGTTAAAGGGTCCTGTATATCTTTATAGCGTTGATGCAAAAGCTTTTATGCCAAGTGTTTGCTTAGAGCTTATACATGGCAGTCGCCAAGATGGTTCAGATATATTCTTCCCAGACTTAAGGTTTGATGGAGAATGGGTGACCAAAGAAAAAGAAGTTCCTTGCGAGTGTGAAGTGCTAGACTATATACCTGTTTCGTTCTTGAAATCTTACCAAGTGCTTTATAGCAAGGGTAAGGTAGCTATAGATGCCAAAGACAAAAATAGGATAGAGTATGAAAGATATGTAGGAGAACTAGTTAAAAAAGGCAAGCTTCATTCAATAAATGAAGAATATGGCATAAATGCAGTTATATAATACAAAAGATGGCACACAAGTAGTGTGCC
>JAEEGH010007418.1_pt1 | contig 26398 bp, 18 predicted proteins | sample 9134181 | NCBI WGS metagenome assembly JAEEGH01 (sample SAMN16246544, study PRJNA631951) | gut metagenome | biome: gut microbiome; feature: rumen; material: DP-attached | host: Bos | place: Iran: Karaj | collected 2018-10 | reverse complement strand
TTTCTTACCATCGGAGATTTTCTTCTGGCTCCCCTGTTCCAACATGAGTTCTTGCGGCTGATCACCATCCAGGTCAATGATGTTGCCGAATATAAGCCTATATTTTAAATCTTCCATCTTTGTATCAACTTAACTTGGCCATGTCATATTTAATATATCATTTTTTTAGTTTAACCATTGTCGTTCTTACCATACCAAAGCTCTTTTCTCCTTGGGGATGAACATCTTGTCGGTGGGCTGGACGTTGAAGGCGTCATACCAGCTGTCGATCATCGGCAGAGCAGCATTCACGCGGAAAATGTGTGGTGAGTGTACATCGCTGTTGACGGCTCTGGCGAGGAACTCAGGCGTAATATTGCTGGCCCAGAGGCGAGCGTAGGCCAGATAGAAGCGCTGAGCAGGGGTAAAGCCGTCGATAGTGCTCAGAGGTTCCTGCTTCATGCGGTTCTCAAAGGCACGATAGGCCACCTGAATACCACCGTTGTCACCGATGTTCTCGCCCAGAGTCTTCTGACCGTTGACAAAGAGTCCGGGCAGAGCCTCCTGCTTTGAGAACCAGTCGGCGAGCACCTTCGTGCGCTCATCGTATTTTGCCTTGTCTTCAGCCGCCCACCAGTTCTTCAGATTACCGTCCTTGTCGAACTGACAACCCTGATCATCGAAACCGTGACTCATCTCATGACCGATGACGGTTCCAACGGCACCGTAGTTGCAGGCATAGTCGGCCTCGGGATCGAAGAACGGGGGCTGCAGGATGGCAGCGGGGAAGTTGATGCTGTTGAAATTGGGCACATAGCAGGCATTCACCATCTGTGGCGGCATTGGCATCAACTTCTTGTTGAAGGGCTTGCGCCAATACTTGCGGTAGTTGGCTGCGCGTGTCTCCTGTTTGATACGGATGAAGTTCTCTACGAGGTTCTGGTCCTCGCGGATGTCGATGAATTTCTCCATATCCTCCCACTCATCGGGATAGCCAACGTTGATATACATGGCATGCAGCTTCTCCAGAGCCTTGGCCTTGGTGGAGTCGCTCATCCAGGTGTTATCCTTCAGACGATCCTCGAAAGCCTGTTGCAGGTCTTTCACCAGGCGATAGACACGCTGCTTGCTGGTCTCGGGGAAATATTCTGCCACATAGAGCTTACCGATGGTCTCAGACAGGTTGTCGTCGATTTCAGCGACGGCACGCTTCCAGCGGGGCTTCTGCTCCTGTACGCCGCTGACAGCCTTTCTGTACTCAAACAAACGGTCTTCAAAAGCATCGCTCAGGTAGTCGCAGTAGGAGTAAACAGCCTTCAACTCCATATAGGCCTTCAGGTCATCGACACTGGTCTCTGCCAGCACCTTCTCCACCTCGTGCAGCGGCTCCAGCTGTTCAACATTCAGCGTGTCAATGTCCTTGGGCGCATTCAGCGCGTCGCGATAGGCCACCCAGTCAATGCCCTTGAAGTCTTTCAGCAACTGTTCCCACGTTGTGAAGTGGATCGTCTTCATCGGGTCGCGACGGTCCACCTGGTTCAGTGTCTTGACACCGATTCTGTGCTCGATGGCCCATTCTACCTGCATCATGCGCTCGGCATCGGCATCGCTGTTGCCCACCATCTTCAGGAGATCCTTATACAGACTCTTCTTGGCTGCCACTTCGGCCTTTTGCTGCTCGTTGGGCTCGGCATAGTATTCCTGATCCAGCGACGCACCGCCATGAGAGACCTCCATCATAAGAAACGACGAGTTGAAAGGATTCAGTGTCAGATTGAGACCATAAGGCGCTGTGTTGAAGCCTTTTACATTGAGTTCAACCATCACCTTCATCGCCTCCTCGCGGGTCTTGATGCTGCGTATCTGCTTCAGGTAAGGCAGGATCGGCTCATAGCCCATCTTGTTGCGGCCCACGCTGTCCATGTAGAGGCGGTAGAAGGCACCGATCTTCTGTCCGTCGCTGCCCTGAGGCAGGTTCTTTTCATTGGCATACTTCATGATCAGCGCATTGATGCGCAGTTCGTTCTGCTTATGCAGATCGACGAACGCACCGTTCATCGGGTACTCCTTGTCAATCGGGTTGTTCTTCAGCCAGTTGCCTACAGCATACTGCCAGAAGTTGTCACCAGGTTTCACACTCTCATCGAGATTCTCTCTAAAGTTCTGTGCCGCGCCAGCCATACTTACCAAGGCCAGTACAACGAGCATCATTAATTTTTTCATCATTGTTTTATAAATTATAGTATATTTTTAGTCTTAATACTTTGCAAAGATAAGCAAAATCTTTAAAATACCGACAATAAAAACATGTTTTTGCTTATTTTTGCTTATTTTGGAACTATTTTTGCAGATTTTGAGATTCGGTTTGCTGATTTTGAAAGACGGCAGAAAAACTTCCGGCAATCAATCAGCATTAAGAAAACATCATTGCTTTGTTCTGGGGCGCAAAGGTTCCAGGAACCTTTGCGCCCTGGGGATGAGGGAGGGATGAGGGAGTTTTGCAAAAGGAAACCGCCCGGAAGCGGCGGGATGGCTTTCGGGCGGTTTGTCAGGCAGCTTTTATCTGCTGCGGAATATGGGATGCGGCTTAGTAGCGCTTCTCTACTATCGCTGCGTAAAACTGTCGTGGAGTATAGTTTTTCCACTTATGATCGTCGGTTAGCTCTCCTATATCTAAAGATTCATAAGATGCAGCCGAATACGCTATACTATACATTCTAAGTATTGTCAACCATTCTCTCGGAGCGAGCATTACCGAAGAATCGTACTCTTTCTCTTTTACGTATGTGCTCACACCATTTTGTCCTGCATTCTCATGATTATACAACAACAGAATTGGAGTTGAGTCGGTCTGTTTTTTTGCACAGACCGCACCGCCTGCTTTCTCATGACCTCCTATCAGTAATTTAGTCCATTCCACTCCAGAACCAAAATAACCGAACATGGCATCCATTTCTTTCTTATAAATCAGTTTTGTTTTCATTTCCGCAGGATTAGAGATCTTGATGGAACCTGCCGCATGCCAATTAGGCCTATAGATAGCATCGGAACCGTAACATCTCGGATCTGGAGCCTCGCGACCTGTGTCACCATAGTTATACTCCTGCAACTCCTTGTGCATGATGAAGTGGGCACCTGGAATCTGGCAGACGAGGAACTTGTTGGGGTTGCTGACCTTGAACTCGCAGAATTCCTTGAGTTTTGGCTTTTGCTCGTTGTAGTTGTTGTAGATACCTTCCTTCTTGATGTCCGACCCACCGCCATAGGCAGCGTAGAGATTGATCATGAAGAGACACTTGGCAATCATGATCATGTCGTTGGCTCGGTAAGTCTGGCGGTCGCCTGTGCCCATGTGCTCCCAAGGGTACTTGTCGAATGTCAGTCCGTCATAGACGGCGGCCATGCCCGTGCCGTAAGAGGAATGGAGCGCCGTGTTGAGGTACTCGATATAGTTCCATGTCAGGGCGATATACTCCTCGTTGTTACCTACCCATTCCTTGGCATATTTGCCTAAGTCGTCCTTCACCTTGCTCAGGTCGCCCTTGTTGTCGTTGTAGAGCTTGAAGGCTTTGTTAAAGTAAGCGATGTTTTGCACCTTCAGCGGGTTGTAGTAAGTCTGGGTGCGGTTGTTGAATATGTCAACGGCTGCCTGCTGTTCCATCATTTTGGCGATTTTGACGAGACGGGCATTTATCTGGTCGAGCTTCGCATTCATCACCTGCTGGTTTTGCAGCACGTTGTCAAGTTTACCGAGCACGGCGTCCAGCTTGGCGTTGATCTCCTCATTAGGGTCTTCCTCAAAGAGGGAGCCAAATATTTCCAAGCCAGCGGATACACCTTCGATGATGGCAGACACCATTCTGGTACCGCCTCTGGCAGATGCCCCTGTGTTCCAAACCAGCGGCTTGTCCAAGTCAGTCACTGTCACTTCCTTCTCCACAATATTGCCCTCTTCATCCACTTCTTCCACCGTTACTGCCTCCGAGTCGCTCCAGTCAATGCTTGCGTCGGGACCTGCGGTTTCGGCTATCGCCTGATAGTAGGGCTCCAGCTCCTTCCAGTCGCTCTCATCGCCTGTGCCCCAGTTGCTCAAGTCTTTGCAAAGCCATGCGCAGCTGCCTGTTACCTTCTCGCCTTCGTAGGTCAGCTCAAACTCCATCAACTCGTCGGAGGTCATCTTGAAGCTGACGGTCTGGCCTGAAACAGGACTATCCTTGATGGCAGGGAAGGCGATAACGCCAGTGCCCGCATCCTTGTTGTAGCTGATCTTTCCCTCCACGAGGTCGTCCGCTCCCTCTGCCGAGTAGGTGAAGAAGTAGGCTTTGTCGCCCTCAACCATCATGCCGACAGCGGGCATCTCCTCAAGTTCCTCCTCAGTGTATTTGCCTGAGGCACTAAGCGCGGTGTCATGCTCCGTCCAGACACCCTGCTTTATCATGTTCTCAGCACTGGGATTGTCAGCTGACCCAGTATCCATCAGGCTCTGGCACGATGTAACCATGCCTGTAACACAGCAACAGAACAACGCTGCTACCACGTAATTGAAAAATGTCTTTGTTCTCATGAAATTAAATTTTATTAGTTATATAATTAATGTAAATGCAAGAATAACTTTCTGCAAAGATAAGTGAATTTTCTTAAATAACCTTGCTTTGAGGTAGCAAAAAGCAAATTTTTGCTGATTTTGAAACGATTTTTGCAGATTTTGCAACTCGTTTTGCTAATTCTGAAACAAGCGTTGCAGCTTCTATCCCTTTTGGTCGTTTCAACCACAATACACCATTCCTGGCGACCAGCCTCGTCACCTCGGTTTTGTCATGTATAAAATTAACGCTGACTGAGGTGATACGACGGCTTTTCCGCCTTGAAGAGTTCCCAGCCCTTGCTCGTTGATCTGACCGTTGCAGCATGCGATGGTGTAAGTGCCTTCAGGGATGGTGACTTCTGTCGCTGTCTTGTTGGCATTGAGGATGACGATGATGTCGCGCCAGTCGTCTCTGCCTGCATAGTTTTTCAGGCGATAGACCACAGTGCCTGCCGGGGCATTGAGGAACTCGAGGTGCTTACGCACAAGGTCGGCATTGCCCAGGCGGAAGGCGGGATGATGCTGACGAAGGGCGATGAGGTTCTTGTAATACGCAAAGACCTGCGGATATTTCGTCTTGTGAGTCCAGTCCAGTTGGTTGATGCTGTCAGGCGATTCAAAGCTGTTATGTACGCCTTTCTTGTCGCGTAGCAGTTCCTCACCACTCAGCATGAAGGGCACACCCTGTGAGGTGAATACGGCTGTCTGTGCCAACAGGTCGAGACGGATCAGTTCCTCTTCCGTGATGCCTGGGATGCTGGCCTTCAGACGGTCCACGAGACACATGTCGTCGTGACAGCTCACGTAGGAGATCATCTGTGTAGGTTCGAGAGCCCAGGGCTCTTTGGCGTAGTTCACCTTCGTCATGTCGATCTGGGGATGCTGGATGGCACCTGCAATGCCGAACTTGATGGATTCAGTCTCGTCCTTACCCCCAATCCAACCTGTCATCGTATCGTCGGAGAAGGGACCGCGAAGAGCGTCGCGGATCTCGTCGCTGAAAGCAGCGATGCCTGGCATCCGGTTGATGTGGGCTTTCATGGCGAGCTGCTCCTGAGGATAGGCACATGAGCCTGCGCTCCAGCCCTCACCATAGATATAGATGGTGGGATCGATGGCATCCACCATCTGGCGGATCTGATTCATCGTCTCGATGTCGTGGACACCCATCAGGTCGAAACGGAACCCGTCGATATGGTACTCGTTGATCCAGTATTTCACGCTCTCCAGCATAAACTGGCGCATCATAGGCTTGTCGGAGGCAGTCTCGTTGCCACAGCCTGAGCCGTTGCTATACTGTCCGTCAGCGGTCTTCCGATAGTAATAGTCGGGATAGGTGCGCTGGAAGTTGGAGTGCTCGATGTCGTAGGTATGGTTATACACCACGTCGAGGATCACGCGGATGCCTGCATCGTGGAGGGCTTTCACCATCTGCTTGAACTCGCGGATGCGCACCTCAGGGGCATAGGGATCGGTGGAGTAGCCCCCCTCTGGCACGTTGTAGTTCACGGGATCGTACCCCCAGTTGTATTTATTGTCGCTGAGGCGTGTCTCATCCACCGAACCATAGTCGTAACTGGGCAGGATGTGGATCGCATTCACACCAAGTTCCTTCAGGTGACTGATGGCCCAGGGCTCTGTCAGCGCCATGAACTTACCGGGATACTTCGCATCCTTGCGGTTGATGGAGAAGTCACGATGGTGCATCTCGTAGATCACAAGGTCGGCAGGCGACTTCGTGACGGGGTGCTGATCCTGATTCCAGCCCTCCGGGTCAGTCTTCGAGAAATCGATGATAGCCCCTCGCTTGCCGTTCACACCCACGGCCTTGGCGAAGACACCAGGGCACTCGCCCAGTCCCATGTCGAAGGTATAGAACTTACCCATCAGGTCGCCTTTGACGGTGGTCTGCCACTGTTCGTTGGCGATGCGCTTCATCTTCACGCTTTTCTTGGCCTTGCCACCAAGTCCTTCGTCATAGATACGCACCACGACCTGTTTGGCATCGTTGGGCGCAAAGAGGGTGAACACGGTCTTCTCAGGAGAATACACCACTTCCTGAAAAGGCTGTGCTGCTACCTTCTGGGGTAGCAGCATAGACAATATACTGGCAAATATTAACTTGATCTTCATAATTAAAAAGTCCTTAAGTCCTGTAGTCCGTTGCAAATTACTTTGCAATGAGTGAAATCGCGAAACCGCCTCCGGGGGCTTCCTTGAGCTTGAGCACGTCCTTGGCTGTCACCACCTTCTTCGTGATGGTATAAGCCTGCGGATTGGTCTCGTAGTGGGCATCGTTGGCATCGGCGTAGATGGTGCAGTCATACTTGCGACCCTTGTCGAGGAAGTTGAGTTTCAGCGTGGTCTGATGACCGTTCTCGTCGCACTTACCACCCACAAACCAGTTGTCGGTACCCTTTGCCTTACGGGCCACGGTGATATAGTCGCCAGGCTCAGCCTCCAGATACTTCGAGTCGTCCCAGTCACAAGCCACGTCGCGGATGAACTGGAAGGCATCGTCGAACTTCTCATAGTTCTCAGGCAGGTCAGCAGCCATCTGCAGGGGCGAGTACATCGTCAGATAGAGGGCCAGTGAACCCACGAGGGTGATACGTGCCCAAGAGGTATTGTTGCTCCATTCAGAGAGTTTCGTGACGAAGATACCGGGGGTGTAGTCCATCGGACCGCCCTGCAGGCGGGTGAACGGCAGAATACAGGTATGATCGGGGTTAGAGCCTCCGAAAGCCTCATACTCTGTACCACGGGCACTCTCACCACCCACGAGGTTCGGCCAGGTGCGACAGAGACCTGTCGGACGGGTGGCCTCGTGTGAGTTTACCATGATATGGTGCTTGGCAGCCTCCTTGATGACATAGAGGTAGTGGTTGTTCATCGACTGCGAGTAGTGGTGGTCGCCACGTGGGATGATATCTCCCACATAACCTGTCTTCACCGCGTCGTAGCCGTATTTGTTCATCAGCTCATAAGCGGCCTTGATATGGCGCTCGTAATTCTGTGTCGAACTCGAGGTCTCGTGGTGCATCAGGATCTTCACACCCTTCGAGTGGGCATAGTCGTTCAGCATCTTGATATCGAAGTCGGGGTAGGGCGTCACGAAGTCGAACACGTCGCGCTTCCACATGTTGGCCCAGTCTTCCCAACCCACGTTCCAGCCTTCCACCAACACCTGGTCGAGACCGTTCTTGGCAGCGAAGTCGATGTAACGCTTCACGTTCTCATTGTTGGCCTTATGCGTGCCGTTGGGCTTCACCTTGCTCCAGTCGATCTGGTCGAGTTTGATCGAGGGGAAGTCATTGGTGTAGTGCCAGGAACCACGCCCTACGATCATCTCCCACCACACGCCACAGTACTTCGTGGGATGGATCCAGGAGGTATCCTCAATCTTACAGGGCTCGTTCAGGTTCAGGATGAGGTTGTTCGAGAGCATGTCGCGGGCATCGTCCGATACCATCACTGTGCGCCAAGGTGTCTCACAAGGTGTCTGCATCGCACCCTTCAGACCTGTGGCGTCAGGGGTGAGATGACTCACAAACGTAAAGACCTCCGGCAGGGGATAGGGCGTAGGCTTCGGATCGGGGGTATAGGCATTGCTGCCGCCCATCAGCTTCTCGGAGAGGTTCTTGGTCTCGGCATCCACGAGTTCGAGATGCATCGTGGCATAATCCTGACAGGCGGCCTCATGGATGTTGATATACAGACCGTCGTCGCTCTTCATCTGGAGGGAGGTCTGCACACCAGTGGGTGAGAACACAGCCACGGAGGAATTGCCCCAGTTCACGGCCTCGCTGAAGCGTTTACGAATCTCAGAGAGCTTTGTCTCCTGTGTCTCTTGCTCCTGGGTGTCGTAGTCGCCGGGGAGCCACCAAGCCTTGTGGTCGCCAGCCATTGCGAACTCCGAACGCTCCTCCTTGATGAGGAAGTAGTTGAGGTCCTGCTGCTGTGGGAACTCGTAACGGAAACCGATACCGTCGTCATAGACGCGGAAGCGGATGATGATCTGACGCTGATGAGGTTCCAGGAACGTACCCGGTGCAGTACCATCGCCCGTATATTTCGGAATGGAAAATTCCTTGGCCAGTGTGACAGCCAACTCGTTGTAGTGGTTACGGATGTCCTTGGTCTCGCCCCAAACGGGTTGCCAAGTCTCATCGAAGGTCGAAGTCTCTTCCTTCGCGATGACAAAGCCGTCCATCAGGTCGTCTTCGTTCAATCCCATCGAGGCGTGCTTGTCCTTGGCCAGTTCGAGTCCCAGGTGCGAGGGCTTCACCACCGCCCGTCCTTTGTAGGTCATCTCATAGACGGGACGGCCCGTGTTATCCACTGAAAACTTCACCTCAATATTCCCATTGGGTGATTTGATGCTGCCTGCCATTGCCATCATCGGCAAAAGCATCAGACTTAAGAATAGCTTTTTCATTTTCTTCCGCTTTGAATAATTAATGTGCTGATTTCATTATTGAGTTCGTCGGCTGCCAGCAGCTGCTCGATGCTCAGGTGCATGCGATAGCGCCAGTAGTGACGGGGATTAGCCGGGATGTTGATACGCTCTGCATTCTCATCAGGCAGGCGCAGACGCTCGTCGATACTCATCCAGTCTTGGAAGGAGATCAGACAGAGCATTGAGGGCGATGTGAGGTGACGGCTCACGATGTCCTTTGCCAGCCAACCGGGCAGCGGACGGGGTGCAGGACCGCCACGACGCAACGTCGTGTTGAAGTAGCTCTGTGAACGTTCTTCGTCCTCGTCCCACCACTGACGCAGCGTGGCCATGTCATGGGTCGAGATGGTATCCACTGAACGGTAGGGGTTATGTGAGAGCTTGCCGAAACGGGTGGTCGGATCCTTCGGCATCGACTGGATCTCCAGCGAGAGGATGCGCAGCTCGTTCATCACCCAGGGCACACACTCAGGCACCATACCCAGGTCTTCCGCACACACCAGCATACGGGTGGCCTGCGTCAACTTCGGCAGTTTCTTCATCGCCTCCTGATACCAGAACTGGTTGTTGCGACGATAGAAGTAGTCGTTGTAAAGACGGTTGAAGACGAACTTGTCGTTGTCCCACAATGCCTGATAGATGAAGTCGTTTTGTACACCGATGCGTGGGTGGAACTTATCCTTATTCTTACGGTCGCGCACGAAGAGCACATCGCTGATCAGGGCATAGAGACCGTCGCGGAGGTTGGCTAACTCTGCGGTATCGTCGGACTTGGCAGTTGCCTTATACCACGCCTCCACCTTACGCTGGGTGTCGTATTCGGGCTTCATCTCCCAGATGTCGTCATGCAGGTTGTTGAGGAAAGTATCTTTCACGTACTGCGCCTTTTCGCCGAAGATCTTCTCCAGCGTCCAGTCGGCAATGAAAGGCTTGGTGAAGAGTTCCTCCTGGAATTGCAGACCGTAGGCCTCAATCTCCTCACGCGTCATGCCGAGTGAAGGCGAGAATTGGCCGAGCAGACCGTGAACGGCATCAAAGGGAATCTCCCAGATACGGAAGAAGCCGAGTACGTGGTCGATGCGATAGGCATCAAAATATTCAGCCATCTTGCGGAAGCGGCGTACCCACCAGCTGCAGCCGTCTTCGAGCATTGCATCCCAGTTGTAGGTGGGGAAGCCCCAGTTCTGTCCGTTTACGGAGAAGGCATCGGGTGGCGCACCAGCCTGACCGTTCAGGTTGAAGTACTTCGGCTCCACCCAAGCCTCCACACCGTCACGGCTGATGCCGATGGGGATGTCACCCTTCAGGATCACACGGTTCTTACGGGCGTGGGCGTGAGCGGCACGCATCTGCTGGTCGAGGTTGAACTGCACGAAATACCAGAAGGCCACCTCCTTATAGATCTTGGTGGCGGGTTTCGTCATTGCCTCGCGCTCGCTCTCAGGCAGTTCGTGATGGTCGGGCCACTCTTGGAAGGTGGCAGTGCCGTAGAGGTCACGGTAATGGCAGAAGGCAGCGTAGGGCACCAACCAAGCCTTGTTCTGGTCGAAGAACTTCTTGAAAGCCTCGCTCTTCAGGATGGTCTTACCCTCCTGGGCATAGAGTGCCCGCAGATACTCCAGCTTGGCATTGTTCATCCGCTCGTAGTCGATCTGCGGCAGGGCGTTCAGTTCCAGTCTGAGTGCCTCGAACTTCGCCTTCAGCGCCTCGTCCTTCAGGGCGGGCAACTGGCGGAAGTCGGTATATTGGGGATGGAGCGCATAGATGCTGATCGAGTTATAAGGATAAGAGTCCTGCCAGGTGTAGGTCATGTTCGTGTCGTTGATGGGCAACACCTGCAGCACGCGCTGCTTCGTCTTCGCACACCAGTCCACCATCAGCTTCAGGTCGCCGAAGTCACCCACGCCGAAACTCCCCTCACTGCGCAGTGAGAAGATGGGGATCACCGTACCGGCACCCCGCCACGGGTAGATGGGGAAGTAAGCCTGCGACAGTTCATACACGATCACGTCGCCCGACTTCATCACGGGCAGTTCGATGGTGCGGTTTGCGCCCTCTTCCCAGAGCGGTGTCACATCTACGGCCTCGTCGAGCCCTACGAACTTAAACTCAAAGATCTTGGGCAGGTTGTCGCCGTCGAGGCTGATCACCCACTCATTGCTGGCGTGCTCCGTCATATCGACAGCGCGCTTTGCCTCCCAGTTGCCCAGGATACCGCAGTCGCCGAGGACCGCCAGTCGCTCGAAGTTACGCAGCTGTGGGGCACGCACCTTCAGACGCACGGTCTTGTCGTAGTGGCTCTCCTCACTGGGTTTCTTCTCACGGGCAGCCACGCACTCCGTAAATGCCGAAGAATAAAGGAAGGCATCCTCGGGGATGTCGATCCAGTGGTCATACACCGTATAGCGGGCACCCTTGGCGGCTACCAGCTCCAGACGATGAGGCTCTGTCAACCACTCCGTGCGTGCCAGCTGCTCGCCGCGTACCACACTGTAGAAATAGTCGATACACTTGTCGGCCTTCACGGTCTTATTCAACTCGCACATCCAATGGAGTCCGTCGAGCGTCCCCATCTTGTGCTGTTCGGTTTTCCCCTCAGCGAGGATGTTCAGCATCAGCTCCTCTCCGAAGGTAGTCTGATACTCAAGATTGAATCCGATTCTCATACTTGTCTTTAGTTATTTATTTCACTTTGGTGCAAATATACGAAGAAATCCCCTAGGGTAGGTTGCAAATCCCTGAGTTATTGCCCCAAACGAAATGCAAACGTTTGCATGTTTCGGCCTTATATATATAAATAGGTGTAAAAACAAAAATGCAAAAAGAAACTAATTTTTCTTTCTATTGCCATATGTTACAAGCTTTTTCTGTATCTTTGCAAGCCGAAAATTAAATAAGGTTATAACAACATATTAATAAAGTATTATGGATCAAATACACAATCATTATTCAGGACCGATTACGGTTCAGGGAGCAAATTATCAAAGTCATTACGTACCCGCGGAGAAACCCTATGCGGTCTATGCCTTCGTATGGGAAGGACCGATAGCAGAAATTGCACAACTGATAGGCACGATGCTGGTAGGCAAGGTGAATGAGGAAGGGAATATGGTGTTCGATGGCAAGCCCGTGTATCGTATGCTTGATAAAAATGGGATGCTCGATTTTCAGCACTGTTTTATCCCTGATGACATGGGCGAGTTGGAAAACGACCCTATCCATCTTGGTTTTGTAGGCGACACCGTTGGAAAAGACGAACTGGTCGAGGTGGTATGGATGGGGCAGAAAGACGGTGACGATATTAATGTGAAACGCTTTCTCGACAACATACAGATGGCTGGTCTGAAGGTGGAACTTGGCGACGATCTTAAGATGCAGGAAGTTACCGGCTGTATCGATGTTGGAATTAACCATACCAATGGGAAGAGAGAATTTTTCTTGGGAGCCAAAGATGAGATAGCTCTGAGAGTGATGATATGGAACAGTGATGATAAAAGTGAGAATTCGCTAGATGCTGTGAGCAATTTGTGGTACCAGATTAAGGAATGGCAGGAGGTGGGGGCTACCTTCGAGCGCATAAAGATGAAAGACGGTGATGCCGACTATCAAAATCTGGTGGACGAACTGGTGGAATTGGCTAAACTCTACGGCGAGTATGAGAAGAAGCAGACGTCGAGTGGTCAACTTTACAAACTGCTGAAATGTCGTGATGTCATAGGCACAGGCCGCTGTCTCTACGATGACTTTGTGATGGGTTTGAAAAAGTTTTATTGGGATAGCTATTCTAACTATGACGAGGATATAGAAGAGGCGATCAGTGCCGGTCTGGTATCTCGAGAAGGCAATATCATACAGTTCACACCAGATCTCGAGCGTATGGCGACATGGCAATGGAAGTGGAAAAGAAACGAAAAATGAGATCTCGATGATAAGATCCCTCTGGTCAAAACCAGAGGGATCTTCTTTAAATTCCCATACAGGACGTCGCTCCCAGTGCAGTCAGGATTATTTTTGACGTTTAAGACGCTTGCAGTCTTAAACAAATCAAATTTCTTGTTCAAAAGGATTATAAGGGTCTTCTGTTAGTTGTCTTTGATTCTCAAATGTTGTAGAAGGTTCAGCAAATTTCTTTAGGATAAAGCCTAAATAACCGAGATAAAAATGTTTATGTTGTTTATTGTACCTATCTTTCGCCACCTTGATTCTTATCTTGCCTGATATGTCTAATCCATCTTCACAGACATAACCAAAAGTGTCGCAGTTCAGAAAACCAATGACCATATCACTATATTCGTCTAACTGACACCAAGACAAATCTTGGATACAGGGCTGTCGCTCGTCGATGCTATATCGTATACCTACCACGTCTATCATGAGGACAATAGCAATATACAATTGGCTGGCAAACGTTTTTAGTTTGCAAACCGCATCATCTTTGATGGCATCGTTTTTGAAATAAATGAATACCACTTTTACTCCGTTTTTGGCATACAAATAACATAGCTCACAAATTTCATCAATAGATAAATGCTCATTGGGGTATAAATAAACTGGCGATGATTCTATTTTTTGTTTGTTTTCATCCACACAATACTTCCATTCATGTGGCTCACCAGAAATTTCATATTCGAGCATCCTATTAGATAGAATGCCACAGCGATAACACAACAGTCTGCGAGCGATAATCTCTGGTGTTTCTCTCATACAAAAGTATGCTGATGGTACACCGTTATCGATGGCTTGATAATTCATGATTCGAAGGACAACATGCATTTTGTCATCACCTGGATATCCTAACAATGTGATGAGCTCGCCCATCCCAAAGCCTTCAATCTGCTTGTCTAATTCTGCAATGCCCGTTGCAATGATGATATTTTCGTTATTTTTTTCACTATATCCATTCATCACTTGGCTGATATGAGTATCTTCTATTTCCATAGGCTTTAAAAAGGTAATTCGCTTCCGTCATCAGTATTGAAAGGATCCACATTTTCAGGCATTGGTGGCAGGAAGGGTAAATCCTCACCAACAGGAGTGGCGATTGTTGATGGAGATTGTGGAATCTGCTGGCCTCGAATCACATTGTAGGCCCTGAAATCATTATACCATTTGCCATTATACTCTCTCGCATCAATATCAAATTGAACAGTTATGTCTTCACCCATTTGGATGTTCAACTGCTTGATTCTATCCTCACCAAATACGGTAAAAGCACAATGTCGAGGGTATTGTCCTGGCACTTCAATCACATACTCCTGCATCATCCATGGGTTACCCGTCTTCGATGACGTCCCGTTCTTTGCCTCTTGTACGACAATTATTCTTCCAGTTAGTTCCATATTTTTCTTATTTGATTCCTGCAAAAGTACAGATAAAAAATAAACCTTGCAAGCATTTTCCGTTTGCAAGGCTTGTAAATCTCAAAAAAATAACCTCTGTTTTCCCTCAATAAGGATTCCTTCATCTTCTCTTTATTGGGCAGTTGAAGTTCATATTGTGCTACAGCTACATGTAGTAAACTTGCAGCAGCATACCCATCTCACAACCTTTTTCTACACCTTTCTCTATCAACTTCCAATCGTTAGTAACATAGCCTTTCTTACACATCATCTATTTCTATTAATGAATTATTAAATCGATTAATCGAATCAATGAGTATTTCTTCGTATCTTTCTGCTTGAGTCTGACCCGAAGAAGGTCGACCAAAATAAATATTCGATAAAGGACGGCTAATAGTTTCATATATCCAGTAATATACGTCTTTTATTCTTATTTCATCTGGATCATCAGGAAGCCATGTAGTTCTATTGTATATAAATTCTCCCGAATTAATTTTGAGATAGTGTTTTTGGATTGATTGATATATAGACTGCATTAAGCAATCGTAGTGCTCTAACTTGCTATATTCAGTATATGCTTTTCTTTTTGCATCTACCTCTTCCCCATAAAACCGTTCATATGGAATGGATGGCTCGAAATGACTAGTATATCCACATTCTCTATTTAACTCTATTTTTTCATTCTTAAACCATCGAGAAAGATATTCATCAAAATATTTAATTGAATACTTTTTATATTCAAAAAAATAATCATCTTTACCGACTCTACTTTGATGATAGTAATCTATCTCAACTCTATACGATTCAAAGATTTCATATGGATTGAAATTATTGACTAAGTCATTTATGGAGGCTGCCAAATCTATATTTAATGGGAGAAGATCGGATTCACTTTTGATTCTGTAAATACTACTTTCATAAAAGGAAGCAATAGCCCCACTAAGTTCTCTATATGTTTTTGTTGACTCATCACAAATAAAATAACGATTAAGAATATTTTCATTATTAGAAATATAATGCAAAGCAATGAAACTAAAATTTTCATACCAACCATATGATGAAGATGCAACAGAGTCATATTCCGAATCTATTATTAATATATCCTTATATGGAATACCCTTGACATTTCCATCTCTTATATCTTTAATTAAGAAGTATTTTGGTATACTTCCATTATAGTGAAGATTGTATGGTATTTTTTTTATTTCAAGCGCTTTATTATTTCCCCCTTTCCTGAAGCAAACGAATTGGTTCGCTTTCATCTCTTCATTACTTATGTCAGAATACCAGAGACAGTTATCATCATCAATGATAAGCATATAATCATTAAATATGTCATCATCGGTCATTAAAACGATTCCAACATTCACATTTATTGTTTTGTCAAATTGATACATATCGTTATATTTACCATTCAAATTTTCTATTTTCATCCTCTACTTCTATCTTTGTAGATAGTTTCTCAAAGTCAAGAAAAGCTTTCATTCCGTTTTTCAATTCTTCAGGAATGCCAGGTTTTCCAATTCGTTCCCTACAAATCTTGAAGATTCTTTCATTTGTCAGAGTTATGCACTTAATGTGAGCACGAGTAATAGCCACGTTTAATCTATTTGGACTATAGAAGAATTCTAGACGATTTTCAACTTCTTCAGGATTGCAGTTGGCAAGGCTAAAGAAGATATAATCTTTTTCTTTTCCCTGCATTCTTTCGACAGTGTCAACAAAAATAGAATCCAGATTATCCTCAGTCAAGACATTCTTTTCAACAAGAGCCCTTTTTATTTCACGTATTTGTGCGCGATATGGACTAATAATACCAATATGATCAAGATTTACACCATTATATAGTAAATCCAGAACCATATCGGCAATCATCTCTGCTTCAAAGGGTGAACGCCCCAATGCACCAAAATCATGATGAATGATCAGCAACTCATTTGAGGAATGATTTATTATTTCCGGATGACTTCTGCATAAAAAACCTTTAAAATCGTCTATGATAGGGCAACATGAACTAATCTTTCCAGCATAAAACAACTGATTTGGTATATCTATCAAGTTTTTATTTAGTCTATATGACTGGTTTAATAGAACGACCTGGTCAGGATACAAATCTACCATTCTCTTAAAAACGCTGGATCCAAATAACCAGTTATCCGTATTTTTAGGTATGATAGGATCAAGTTGCATATGGTCGCCTACAAATATAACCTTCTTTCCGGATGTCATAGCAGCCAGCGCTAAAGGCATACTTACCTGAGCAGCCTCATCAATAATAATATAATCAAAGTTCCAAGCCTCTAACTTTTTTGCAGCAGGAAAACACAAAGCAAAAGGAGTGGCACCAATGACAAAGCCCATTTGGTTGAAATTATTATTTCCCACATAACTATAATATGATAATCTTGTCTTCCTTGTGATCCATGGATTATCAAGAATTTCGGCAGCTTGATATTTCTCGCCAATCTTGACGATTTTTGATTTATCTTTTAGATCCTTTGCAACAGCAATCAAGCAATTATTTATGGCTGTGTGTGTTGGTCCTGTAATAAACACTTTCAGTCCTTGCTCTACTAATTTTGCACACAACTTTGCAATAGTGTATGTCTTTCCTGTTCCCGGAGGGCCTTGAATAATACTGAAATGAGAGCAACCTAAAGCCTTTCTTACTGCTGTATTTTGTGAGTCATTTAAATCTCCTCTGGAGAATGAAAGAGAATCGTAACCGTTAGAAAGATTCCCATTAAGCATCATTTCCATTTTCTTTGCCAATTCTGGATTGTCGTATAAACGTTGCCATGATGCTTTAAGCAATCTCTGGGTTATATTTTGGTTTACAGCATTCAGCTCCCACCCAGATTTTGGATAGTTGGTACAATCTAAAATATTGTTTTTAACATCAAAGTCGCCTGAACGCAAAATGAAATCATCAATCTTATCTGTTTCCAGTTCCATTTTAAAATTAAGATTTCCATTGCTGAGCATAAGGGCGGTTCCTTCTCTATACCTAGAACAATTGTTTTTGCAATGAATATAAATTCTATCTATAAATTTTTGATTATCAAAAACTGGAGGGCAGAAACTATTTGGCATCCCATCATAAAAGTCGATCTTGCTAATTGAGAGATTTGTCAAGGTATGACCCTTGGCAACTCGTTCAGCTAATGGTTTTGCTACCATTTCCGAAAAATCTTCATCTTGTCTTTTTTGCTGAAGGTCAATAGCTTTTGATAAATTCTGAATTAGTTCCATATTTTCTTATTTTAGCATTCTGTCATGTATTTCTATTATCTCTTTGACTTCTTTCTCTCTATATTTAGAAAGTTTAATAGTGAAATAGTTATCATATGTTGGATATAAAACAACTAATATCATGGATGATATTGTCATGTTATATCTTTTTTCAAGGATATACTTATAAAAACTCTGTTGCATCTCATATTTGTAATAACTGGAATTATCTAAATGAGACAGAACAGACAAGCCCCTTCCGAACCCATATTTTCTAGGATAGCCATCAATAATCAAATGCTTACTTCTCTTCCAATCAATCATCACATAATCTCCATTGGGCTTTTTAAAAAGAGCATCAACGGTTCCTGCAATATTATGTTCAGGCAATTCAATTACTTTTTCTGCATCGGCAAAAGTAAGTTTCTGAGGAATTATACAATCATCATAAAACCTCTTGAACATCTTCAATTCTGGAGAACTGCCATCATAACTCTTTCCTTTGAGGCTTTTCTCAATCTCTGCATGCATTGCAGTTCCTCTTTCTGATGGCTCTCGTAGTTCTTTTTCAATTTCCTCTCTTGCTTTCCCTGTCTCTTGCATTTTCTTTTCGATATATGCATCAACATCAAAATAAGGAAAGAATTCTTCTATGAGTGTTGTAACAGAAATATAGTCAGAGTTGCCACTAGGATCCTTCTTGGGATAATAGGTGTGATTTCCATCGTCAAATTGAATCTGATTATTATTATTCTTTGGATTCGTTAAACTTTCGTGTTTTGAGGGTCTTGACAATTTGGGCTCAATCTTATCGGACTTGTCATTACAAACGACCTTTAGATTTCGAATAATCTTCTCAAATGATTGTATTCCCAGATATTTTTCTCGATATAGATCCCTTTCCCAAATGTGTGCCTGAAGAGAGTCCCATTTTTCTTCATGAACAACACAATTGGGCATCTTGGCATTTTGCACATTTTCTCGCAATGAGTCAACGATATACCTAATTGTCGATACACAACCCGTTGGATTTGTGTGGATTTGATGCTCTGTAAATCGTATGACTACCCATCCGCTATCAAGAAAGAACTGGTCTCTAATTCTATCTGTGCCATTTGAGATATGTGTTGGTGTCCTTGAATACCCATCGTATGGCTCATCGATTTCGACGTCAATATATAAGTTTAAGCCTTTATCATATAATACAAAATCAGGTTCGTAAGGTAAAGTTCTTCTTAATATGGGCAAATGTTTGTCAACACTAATGGATATAGGCAAATCTGCTTTTTGTAGATCATTGAGGAAATCCTTTTCTTTATATCCTCTCGCATCAGATCTTCCTTCACGAGGTAGTTTCAAGAATGAGTTTGTCTGAGGCATTAATACAATGGGGAAGTCCTTCTCATTAACCAATGAATGTATTGGCGAGAAATTGATTTTTAAATTTGCTGTTTGTTCCGGATTTGGCTTCGAATAATAAACCTTGCAGCCAGTTCCATCTTCAATATAATATTCCCCCTTCTTTCCTGCAGTCTTGTTTATCGTAGTTTGGTGGACTACAGTTCCTTTTAGAGTATTAAGAATATTCGCAAGTGAAGAACTAGGCCGAAACGCAACAGATGGTCGTGGTTGCGAGTACTGGATTTCTCCAGTTCTAATGTTCTTATATCTTCTTGCTTTCTTTTCTTTGACAATAAAAGAACCTATTTGGGGCAGAGAAGATTTCTTGCTATCAACAAGTTCTTCTTTAATTAAAGACAAAATTATGTTTAAAACAGTTTTCGCCTTTTTCTGAGATATATTTGCAGATGTTGCAATATACTCTGCTAATATTTTTTTGTTCACTTTCCCGTTTCCTTTTCTCATATGTCATTAGGTTATAACCAAATTACATTTTTTTTACCAATTGATACTATAAATAATTCTCCCTTGGAACCAGTAGGGATGAAAGGTTTCGGGGGCAAATTGATATTTGCAAAAGCTTTCTCGAAAGCTTCGCGTATACGAGAGATCTTTTCATTGGCAGAATTTTTTGTAGGGTCTATCAAATCATTGATACTTTTATCAAGAGAACTACGATTTGAGAGGCGTCGATACCACGAGAACAATTCCTCACGATAATCGATAAGATGTTTTAAGGGGAAACCTTCAGGATGATTAAGGAACACAAAGTAAAGAGCCTTTGGCAAAGCTGGCATCTTTACTTCTGCAATTGGTGTTCCATCATCGTACTTCAGGAAGATACGATATTTCTCGTCTATCTCCATAATAATCTCCCTCGCCTTAATCTTTGCCTGATAGGAATTACGCTCCTCCACATCGGTAGGTACCAGTCTTTTGTCCTCAGGATACCAAGGATTTGGCTTCTGACCGTTGGCCCCAACCGTTTTAGGTGATTCTCCTTTATAGCAAAATTGGCTGTCAAGTTCTGGCGCATGATACTCTATGGCAATATGCTTAGGGCGTTCCTCATAAGGAAGTTGGAGCAAAGCCTCGCATGATTCGATGTTGCTAAGCAGGTTTGTGGCATCTTTATCTTTCAACAAATTAATTAATTTCTCTTTTTGCTTCATCGCATGGCCCATAGTATAGAGAGCCGAGTGGCAGCAATTAGCCTCAATGAACATCACGCCATAATTTATAAAAGCATAGAAACTATGGAACTCCTTTATGGCACGACAATAGAAATAGGCAGCCTTTTTGTAGTCTATGGCTGACATCGTGCCATACTGATAGGAGATAGCAGCAAACAGCATTCCCATCTCGCAGCCCTTTTCTGCACCCTTTTCTATCCACTCCCAGCCATCAGTAACATAGCCTTTCCTGCACATCATCTGACCATAGCCCACCATACACTCAGGGCTACCCCCAATTGCTCCAAGTCTAAATCGGAATATGCTTTCATCTGGATCTTTAGCAAGAGCTGCTAGCAGCGAATTGGCTCCATTCATCCCAAAAACATCTGATAAGAAAACCAAGTCTTCAATTAGAATCTGGCATACCAATTCATTCCCTTCTTTACGGAACCATTTAGGATCAAAGGGATCCAAATGCTCTATTGCACCAGGGAAATCTTCATAATCCTCTGTGCCAATCTGACCATCAGGATCAAGTATCTCCTTATCGATAGGGCTCTGATCTATCGGATAGAACCAGGTAATGAAACTGGGCCCTAATCTATAAAAGGTAAATATGATATTCTGGTCATTAGCATTCATGTGTGCAAATATACACACTTATTTTGATAATAGCAAGTTTTTGTCCCAAAACTATCATTTGCAAGGCTTGTAAATCATAGAGATGACATTTACAATGCATAAAACATTTAGGTCGTTTCAAAGAAAAATCCCCGACCATTCAAAGATGATCGGGGAAATTTTGTCTAATAGCCCATACAGGATGTGGATACCCAAACAAGGCGAAAAGATGGCTTAAACGGCTCAAAACCTAATCCACGGAAATGCAGAACGCAAAGAAAAAACGCTTATGTATTTGTTCCTTTCGAAAATATTATCTATTTTTGCAGTCGATTGAAGCATCATTTGTGTAGATGAATAATATTTCAGAAAAGTGGAGAGCGTTTTGTGAGTGGCAACAGCGCCCCTCGCTGATACCGAAGATGACGGAAGGGCATCATCGCTGTCATACCTGTGGACTGGAGTTTCAGGGAAACTACTGTCCCTGTTGCGGACAGTCGGCAAGGATAGGGCGCTACTCGTTCAAGAACGCCCTGTTGCTGTTTCTTGATGTCTGGGGTGTGGGCAATCGAGGTATGTTCCGCTCTATCCGTGACCTCATGCTGCGTCCTGGCTATATGATCCGCGACTATCTCTCAGGCATGCAGATGGCCTATTTCCCGCCATTCAAGATGTTCTTCCTGCTCTGCACACTCTCGATACTGGTGGATACGGGGCTGAACATCCAGGGTATCAACCGTGCCGAGAAGTACGAGAATGAGTATGCGGAAATCCTGGAATCCTTGTTTACCCCCCTCGATTATGCCATCGAGACCCACAAGGCGCAGAAAAAGGATTCCAGAGGGAAGGTAGAGGAGAAGCCCACCGAAGAGACCAAGGAACGGAACGAGGCGAAAGCGGAGACCAAGAAGAAAGCCAACTCGCTCGTTGACATAGCCTTTGAATGGGGTGAGAAGCATGGTGCGGTGACGGAGCTGATCTTCCTGATGCTCTTCTCCGTGCCGCTCTGGCTGTTGTTCCGTCACGGACCTGCTACGCCCGACCTCCGCTTCTCCGAGTGTTTCGTGGCGATGGTCTATATCATCAACATGCTGCTTGTCTTCAACATCCTGCCTTCGCTCTTGTGCTTCAGTCCTCGGACTGAAGTCAACTACAATCTGCTGTCGTTGCTGATGGCCCTCTTCGCCATTAAGCAGCTGACGGGCTACGGCCTCGTTAACACCGTCTGGCGCGTATTGGTGTCGTTTATCCCCTTCGTCATCACCATCCTGCTGTTCCTTATCGGCATTATCTATAGTATTTACGCTTTCGAGCTGATAATGAGTAAATTTTAGAGGTCATAGGGACTTCACACCCCATGACCTCTAGAGAGATTGCTATACAAGTTATTGATATGTTTTAATATCGTTCACTAAGTGCAGAAGTGAAAGTATAAAGAATCCCCGACCAATCAAATGGCCGAGGATCTCTTTGTCTAATACCCCATACAGGAAGTTGCTCCCAGTGCAGTCAGGATCGCCGACGCGATCGATACGATGATCTGCACAATAAACTTAGTAGTCTCCTTCTTCGTCATAGTAGCTGAAATTTAATGTTTCATGTTTAATCTTTCATGTTAAGCGTTGGGGCCGAAGCCCCAAGCGCTCTAATTCTTGTCGAGATCATCGCCTCCGTCGCCGCCTCCGCCGGTGTTTCCACCGTCGTTGCTGCCGCCAGTGTTTCCACCAGTATTGCCACCGTTGGTGTTACCACTCTCTGAACCGCTGCCTGAGCCGCTGTTGGTGTTTCCACCGTTCTCGTTCTCATTATCCTCGATGTCGCCCGAGTCACCAGAGGTTACGCGCTTCAGTACGTTGCCATCCTCATCGAGACAGGTGATCTGGATAGAGGTGTTCTTCAGCTCGTCCTTCACATCCACATTGGGGGTGAAGATGATGCGGCGTACGCTGATCAGGTTAGCCTTCACGTCCTCCAGCTTCTCCACTGCCTTCGAACGAACGCCGAAGCGCATGGTGCCAAGACCAGGGAGTGGGATAGAGTGACCTTCAGTCGCCCAGGTGCGGATCACCTCGCCTGCAGCATCCCAAGCCGCCTTGATTACACCCGCAGAGATTCCGCTGTGCGTAGCAGCCTCCTGGAACACCTTCTTCTCGGCGATGGGCACGTAGAGGTCGGGACGCATCACGAACTTCTTACCCGGGTTCTTACCAAGTTTTACTTCTCTCAGTTGTGCAATTACTTTAATAGCCATAATTTGAATAGTTTTTAATTAGTTGTTTGTTAATTTTAATGATTATTGTTCTCGTATTGCCTGAGAGTGCTTCAACTGAGCCATATTAAAGGAAAATCTTGCTACCATTAATGCGCGCAAAATCTAGATTTAAATCCCGCAATTTTTATCCTTAATAGGCGGTGTCTCCACCTCTCTCATTTGACACTGCAAAGATACAAAATTTTCATGTACCTTACAAATAAATCGCCAAAAAAGACACGTTTCAAAACACGTTTGAAAATGACAAAATGATTTTGGACTGCAATTCATACAGTTATACAGTATACAGTTTTTATATGAGCACCCCAAATCTTTGGAAGAAAATTTTATATATATAATATATATTTAATATATATTATATATATAAAATTATTTAATTACATATTTTCTCCTATCATAAGTATAGGCTCCCTAAAAAACTGTATAACTGTATACTGTATAACACTTGCTTACTCATACGGATTTAGTTGACTTCCTAACCGAGGAATAGTTGACAGTTTTCCTGGATTGGTTGCCTTTTTCCTAAGAACGTAGACTTCGTACGGATATTGTTCACTCTTCATCTGTTTTTGTGAAAAAGTAGAAATGAATAAGAACATGAAACTCTCCGAGTTTAATGGCCTTCGCTTATCGCCTCACTTCACTTTAGGTGAGCTCACGAAGACGAATCATAGCCTACGAGCAACCATCTGACGGGCTGCGCGGTGGACATCCATGTGTCGGGATTCGAACAGGCCATCCGCTATGCCTCGATCCTGCTGGATATATCCAACGGTACGAAGCGCAACTATGATGAGCTCTATATCGAGCGCAACAAGGCTGGCAGCTACTGGATCCACTTCGCCGTACGTCCATCAGACCACTCGGCGACACAAGGAGACAAGAACCGCCGCAAGAGCGGGTTCCTGAACGTTTAAACAATGAGATCCCTCCGCTCACAAACGAACGGAGGGAATATCTTCACCTTTGAGATGATTAAATGCCCGATTTTGGAGAATATTCGAAATGCTGGTAATCCTTGAGTGAGCGCCAGGCGCCGCCCCAGGTGAATCCGTGCTGGATGAAGAGCTTGTAGCACAGGTCGTTGGGGGTGATCTTGTAACGGAAGGTCTTTGTGCGATCAACGTAAGCCTTGCCTGTGGCGGGCTGCACTAAGGTCTTTCCGTTTTTCTGACGGCGTACGCAAGGGTTATAGAGGGGGTTGATGTCGATGGCGAGACCTCGGGCATGATAGGAGAGTATCTTGCTGCCCTCAACGGCGCGGTAACAGAAACAGCTGGTGTTGTTGGCACGCATTTGTCGTTCGTCGTCGGCATCGTAGTTGTCGGGAAGGGTGATGCGCTCGATGGGATAGCGTGCCTCGTAGAGCGCCTTGAAGATAGCCAGTAGCTTGGAGGCAATACGCTTGTTGCAGATGAGCTCGCCCTGATGGACCTGTCCGTCGTAGTCGTAATGGCGCACTTTCAGGTAGCGCAGGTCGGTACGCTGGATTTGGGGATTGGGCTGATAGCTGCGCCCCTGCATGAAGTGCCAGATGCTATCGGGAACGGGCTGAGCAGAGAATCCCTCAGAAAGAGTCTGGCCTTGCAGTTGCAAAGCACCGCAAAGCCAGAACATGATAAAAGTGAGTTTTAAATAAATATTCATCAACTAAATGCTACAGTGAGACCTGCCATGACGATGCTGACCATCGACATGAGCTTGATCAGGATGTTAAGCGACGGACCTGAGGTGTCCTTGAACGGATCGCCTACGGTGTCGCCAACGATACAGGCCTTATGGGCAAACGAGCCCTTACCGCCGAAGTTGCCTTCCTCGATATTCTTCTTGGCATTATCCCAAGCGCCACCCGCATTGGCCATGAATACAGCGAGGGTGAAACCGCCTGCCAGACCGCCTACGAGCAGACCCATGACACCTGCCACACCGAGAACCATACCAACGATGATGGGGATGAGGATGGCGAGGATGGAGGGCACGATCATCTCGTGCTGGGCGGCACGTGTAGAGATCTCCACACAGCGTCCGTAGTCGGGTGTACCTGTACCTTCGAGGATACCGGCAATCTCACGGAACTGACGGCGCACCTCCTGTACCATCTTCTCGGCAGCACGGCCTACAGCCTCCATCGTCATACCACAGAACAGGAAGGCTGCCATCGCACCGATAAAGGCTCCTACGATGACGCGGGGGTTCATGAGGTTGATCTGGAAGTAGTTCATGAAGTCGGGGATGGTGGCGTCGGAAGCTGCTATCACATCGCCTGCCACATTCGTGAGGGTTTGACCGGCACGCGCCATCGCAATCTTAATCTCCTCGATGTAAGAGGCGAGGAGGGCGAGGGCGGTGAGGGCTGCTGAACCGATGGCGAAGCCCTTACCGGTGGCAGCAGTAGTGTTGCCTAACGCATCGAGGGAATCGGTACGATGGCGCACCTCTTCGCCAAGTCCGCACATCTCGGCATTACCACCGGCATTGTCGGCGATAGGTCCGTAAGCGTCGGTGGCGAGGGTGATGCCCAAGGTGGAGAGCATTCCCACAGCGGCGATACCGATACCATAGAGGCCGTGAGAGAGTGACTCTGACGACAGCGTGAGGTCGAAGCCGTTGGCACAGAGATAACTCAGCATGATAGCCACACCAATGGTGATGACTGGGATGCAGGTAGAGATCATTCCTGTGCCGATACCCTTGATAATCACGGTAGCAGCACCCGTCTGACCTGCCTCAGAGATCTTCTTTGTAGGTGTGTAAGAGTGGGAGGTATAATACTCGGTGGCCTGACCGATAATAACACCGGATGCCAGTCCGGAGATGACAGAGAAGGAAAGGCCGAGCCAGTTGTCGATGCCTAACAGATAGAGGATGGCAAACGACGCGATGGCGATCAGGACGGCGCTGACATTCGTACCTACGGAGAGGGAGTGGAGCAGATCCTTCATGGTGGCGCCTTCCTTGGTGCGTACCAGGAAGATGCCCAGCAGTGAGAGGAACACGCCTACAGCAGCAATGAGCATCGGGGCTATGACTGCCTTGAGCTGGATGTCGAGACCTGCCACACCAAAGGCTGCAGCGCCAAGGGCGGCTGTTGACAGCACGGAACCGCAGTAGCTCTCATAGAGGTCGGCTCCCATACCTGCCACATCGCCTACGTTATCACCCACGTTGTCGGCAATGGTAGCGGGGTTGCGCGGATCGTCCTCGGGGATGTCGGCTTCCACCTTACCCACGATGTCGGCTCCCACGTCGGCAGCCTTGGTGTAGATACCGCCACCCACACGGGCGAAGAGGGCCTGTGTAGAGGCAGCCATACCAAAGGTCAGCATGGTGGTAGTG